>Ga0326728_10001165_pt1 | contig 94900 bp, 73 predicted proteins | sample MB3enrmetagenome_FD_207602 | JGI IMG/M metagenome (GOLD analysis project Ga0326728, IMG submission 207602) | Lab enriched peat soil microbial communities from McLean, Ithaca, NY, United States - MB31MN | ecosystem: Environmental > Terrestrial > Soil > Wetlands > Peat | place: USA: New York...
AAGGAAAAAACAGATCGTCGGAGTGATCCGGGGAACCACCAGGGTTGCCCCAACGACGGTCGCGAACGGCTTGGAAGTGAATATAACGTGACCAAACCTCAAAAAAGTCACAAACTCTGAGCGAAGCAAAGCGTAGCGAAGAGTCTGCTTCTGGTCGCGGCTCTGCCGCGGTGTCAATACTGCCCGGCAGTTGCTCCTTCCCTGCCCTGGCGATACACCGACTAACCTCCTTTCTTTTCAATAAGATTCCAGCTTTTGTGGTCTAAGCACCTTTGTTTTCATAGACATTGCCGGGTCGTTCCTGAATTTCCCAAAGGCGTCCTTTGTTTTCATAGATATTCCCGGTTCGTTCCTTCGGTTTCTGAAGTTCCCACTCTCGTGGCAAGGGCCAGGCAAGGACAGTATGTCTGTTTGTGAAGCAGGATGGGCGAGTCATCTCTGAGGTCCCTACGGTCATAGCCGAGCTACCTAACATCCAATTCTAGGCTATAACATTAGGCGTAGGTTGTCAAGATTTTTTCCAGTCGTGTTGGCGCCGCGCTGGGAAAAACCAAGGGCGCGTCGTCCCGAGCGTGGATAGCCGAAGACCGCTACCCCTGACGTCAGAAGCCGACGCGGCAGGGTAAGACCGAAGGGTAACTTTTTCATGCCCTGGAAGGCCAGATGAGGGTTCAGTTTTGGCCCTGGACAAAAAATGGTGTGATGACCGACCGAGAGGTGCATACATCCCGACAAAAAGAAGGTGTGAAGAAATTCCAAGCCGCTGATTAACGCGGATAAACGCTGGTGAAAGCTGGCTTCTTATCTGCGTTGATCCGCGTTCATCTGCGGCTGATGTTAATTGTTTCACACCTTCAAACCATCGGGACGCATGCGCCACCGGTGACAATTGCGAGAATTCAATCCAATCACGGACAGTGACTGATCAAGTACCGAGCGTCTGCGATCAGAATGGAAGCATCTGTCGGCGAAATCGACCTGGCCTCCGCCATGAATTGAACGGTGGAGATGAACGTCGAATACATGGTATCGGCCGGGCGGCACTGGCCGCCGTTTCGCTCCCTCAGCGCGTCGTTCAGCTCGCCCAGTAACACCGCCCCGACATCCCTGTTGATACCGCGGCTTGCCACAAACTCATTCACGTCGTTAATGATGCTTTGCGGCGTCACGACGATGGTGAAGGTGACAGACGACGAGTCATTGTTGCCGACCTTATCGGCCGCGCTGATCTTAAACCTGTTTGCACCCAGCGGCAGGGCCGTGAGTAGGTTGATTACCGTGCCGCTCGTTAAGCCGCCACCCGCCACGCTGGTGTTGCCGTTCATGGTGGGTGTAACCGTGGCAACCCCAGACCCACCGTCGGTGACTGTGTAGTTGAGCGTTAAGGTGCCGCTGTGCAGGTATGCCGTCGCTGTGGGCTGGTTGATTGTGATCGAGGGTGGCTTCTTGTCCACTTTGTTCCCGCCAATCGGGCCGGCGGTGGTTAGGTTGCCAACGTTGTCGTACACTTTAAGACTGTTTGTGGAAGCGTTGTTGGTCTCCGTGCCAGCGGGCACTGAGGTCGTTAAATTGAAACTCAAGTCAGCCGGAACGGCCAACCCAGAACCGCCGTCGCTGGCGGTGCAGGCTATAGACACGTCGGTAGCGTGCCACAGGCCATCAGGGGACCCGCAATTCACGGCGGGCGGCTTCATGTCCACTTTGTTCCCGCCAATCGGGCCGGCGACGGTGTCGTTGCCAGCAACGTCGTATACTGCAAGGGTGCCCGTGAAGGCGTTGTTAGTCTCTGTGCCGGAAGACACAGTGGTCGTTAAATTGAAACTCGAGTCAGCCGGAACGGCCAGCCCGGAAAGGTTGTCGCTGGCGGTGCAGGCTATGCTCACGTTGGTAGCGTGCCATAGGCCATCAGGGGACCCGCAATTCACGACGGGCGGTTTGTCGTCAAAGCACACTTTGCCGTAAGTGTTGTCGCTGGTTGCGCCTGCGTTGTCCCACGCCCGCACGTGGGCCGTGTGGCATCCCTCGTTGCTACTGTTCAGAATCAATGAGCCAGTAGTCGTGTTGGGAGTTTGCGGGCCGGTGTAGAAGGAATCGGCAGTGCCGGTATAAGGCGTAGCTTTACTGGAGCTGTCAGTCGGGAGACTATCCCAGGCCGAGCTGAAACCCGCCACGCCATTCGGAACGGCGCCGTTTGTGGCCGTGCCCGTGATGGACCATTCCACTGTCTGGCTCGTTTTGTACCAGGTACCGGTCGTCGGCGACCCCGAGAAGTCCACCTCAGGGGCTTCAAAGTCGCCGGCAATGTAGGTGTTGATGGCCCAGGCGAGTTGCAACATGTTAGCCGTACCCCAGCCCGTGACGCTATCGTAACCGGTCCCGGCACAGAAGTAGGTCAGGCTGTCGGCGGCGGTCACATCATTGCTGTTGCAGCCGGAGGTAATGTCGTAGAACGGGTAATGCGCCGGGTAAGTCGGATTGAGCCCAAAGTAGTACAAGTAGTAGTTGCCGTTGCCCATCGGCCCACAGGCTTGAGCCGCTGAGCCGCACTTATTGCTGGTAACGTCTTTCAGGTAAAGCAAGTAGGCCCCCTCCTGCGCGAAGAAGCCGGCCAACATGGGCGAGGAGATGCTGGTGCCGCTAATGCCAAATAGACTCCCGTTGAAGTACATGTTTTGATTTACCGCGGCGTTGAGCGCGATGTCGGGAACGCTGCGGTAGTCGCCGCAGTCTCCGTTGGCGCCGACTTGAAAGTCGGCGTAGGGTTGAGTGGGGAGACTGCTGTCGTAGGCCGTTTTATATTTTACGCTGCACCCGCCTCCGCTTCCTCCCCCGTTGTGCGAACAACTACCCGAGCCCGTTCCCCCGGTCCACGCGACCTCGCTGGAGAAGGTTGAATCGGTCTGTAGCGCTGTGCCGCCCACACCGATGACGTTAGGATCAGAGGCCGGGTAGGAGACGCTCGTGTGGGCCGGACTCTCGAAATTGCAGTCGTCCGCGGCCCCGCGATCGCCGGATGCGGTCATCAAGGTCCAGCCCTGTGCGACCATGCTGCTGAAGTAGCCATCGCGCGCATCCATCTCGCTACTACTGCAACCATAGATTTCGGTGCAGCTCCAGCTCGTGCTGAAGATCCTCGCATAACCATCGGTCAACATCTGGTTGTACATGGTCTCGGCGGAGCCGCCGTCTTCATATACATAGACCTGAGCGGTGTCGAGGCCACTGCCGAAGCTGTTGGATGTGGCGGTAGACCACTCCGTATCCAATGCCGTTTCCTCGTCACTATCACAGTTACTAGGACCGACATTGCAGTCCACAACTCCTCCAGCGATGGGGATAGCGGTAACATTGGCAGCCAGACCGTACTGACTCGTGAAGCCAACAAGGTCAGGGAAAGTGGAAGTGCCGCTATCCCAGTGGAGGTTGCCATATGTAGCGACGGCAATGGATGACTCGGGTGGCGAGCCGGTTGTAAGCCCGTCAGGATTGCAGCAGTGGCCCAGGTTTTTGAGCCCGTCATAGTTGTAGGCCGCGGAGCTGTAAATGTCCACAGGATCGTAGGCGCTTCCGGTGATGTTCGCAACATTCGCGCGCCCTTTCTGGCGCCTCGTGCCATCCCCATTCGTACGGTACGTATGACCCACGCCGACCACCGGACCGGGAGTATAAGCAGGCCGGGGCGGTTGTTTCCCGGAGAAGTGCTCCGGGTGCATCCGCGGAAGGTTATCGAGGCCCCCGACGGAGAGAATGATGCCCGACAGGTGGGCAGGAATCACCGCGTCGCAGTCGTTGGCGAAGTAAGTGTAACCCTCGAGAAGATAGTTGTTGATCCTGACCTGGAGCGCCTTCTCGATGGTGGCGAGGGGCGCCTCGACGTCCACCAGCAAGCGGTTGGGATAGCGCTTCGTGATCGTCATCCCTTGGCTGGTTGCCCAATCCACCACCGCCTGCTCATCCGCCATCGAGGGCGCAAAGCGCGCATTCCACTCTGCCGCCGTAAGGAAGTGGTGGAACTGGGGTGAGCCGGGTGTCATCAGCTCGTGGATGAGCTGCTGTTCTTCCGCCTGGTGCGGGTGGGCCAAGCTGAAAGCCAGCCGCAACATCTGCTGCGGGTTATTGAAATGCCCAACCAGCCTGGCTCTGCCGCTGCGTACGTACCACGGCGCCTCCGCGGCGGGTGATCTGCTCGCGTTGCTCTGCGCCAGGGCGGTGCCTGCCGCCAAGAATAATGCCAATATGGCAATCCACTTCATGCTATTCGCACGCATTTGGAAACCTCCGTATGGTTAGTATGTAGATTCGTCTTTGCTGAAAAAGCGGTTGTGGTTGAGTTTGGTGTAGAGACCAATCTGCACCGCACTTTGGTCCGTAAGCTGACGGTTAAACTCGCCGCTACAACACCAAACTTGCCCGGTACCGAAAAAGTCGGACTACCTGCGCGACCTCTGCCCGAACGGAAAGCGCAGGTATAGTAGAACTTGCGATGCACGTTGTCAATTGAAAGATGCATGTTTCAACAATAGACACTTTGTCTATAGTTTAACGGCACGCTTTCCGCCGGGTTGGGAACTGCAAGTGGACGACTACCTTCTAACTCCCTCGGGTGGCGCCGATGCCGCACCCGCGGGATCGGCACCCCTGAACAATCCAGGCTAAACGTGTGGCGCAGACATAAAAGCCAATGTCTGCGCCACCCCCGGAGTCCCTTCGATCCGCCCCTCACCCTTCCCCGTCCTCTGACGGGCTGAAGAAAACGCGGGCGGCGGGCCACCCTCTCCTCAAACGGGGAGAGAGCTGCAAGTTGCTCAAGGCCAGAAAAATCTCAGCACAAATGTAGAAACCCCGAAGGGCGGCCACAAGGGCCGCCCCTACAAGTCAGCACTCAAGATGACAGTCGGCTCCGCCTTCGGAATTCAATTCAATCACGGACAGTGACTGATCAAGTACCGAGCGTCTGCGATCAGAATGGAAGCATCTACCGGCGAAATTGACCTGGCGCGCGTCATGAATTGAACGGTGGAGATGAACGTCGAATACATGGTATCGGCCGGGCGGCACTGGCCGGCGTTGTACGGCCTCATGGCGTCCTCCAGTTCGCCCAGCAACACCGCCCCGACGTCCCTGCTCACACCGTGGCTTGCCACAAACTGATTCACGTCGTTAATGATGCTTTGCGGGGTCACGATGATGGTGAAGGTGACAGACGACGAGTCATTGTTGCCGACCTTATCGGCCGCGCTGATCTTAAACGTGTTTGCACCCAGCGGCAGGGCCGTGAGTAGGTTGATTACCGTGCCGCTCGTTAGGCCGCCGCCCGCGACGGTGGTGTTGCCATCCATGGTAGGCGTATAGCTGGCAACTCCTGACCCGTAGTCATTGACGGTGTAGTTAAGCGTCAAGGTGCCGCTGTGTACGTACGTCGTTGCGACGGGTTGATTGATGGTGATCGTGGGCGGCTTCCTGTCTATCATGTTCCCGCCAATCGGGCCGGCGGTGCTTAGGTTGCCAGCGATGTCGTACACTTTAAGACTGCTTGTGGAAGCGTTGCTGGTCTCCGTGCCAGCGGGCACTGAGGTCGTTAAATTGAAACTCGAGTCAGCCGGAACGGCCAGCCCGGAAAGGCTGTCGCTGGCGGTGCAGGCTATGCTCACGTTGCTAGCGTGCCATTTGCCATCGGGAGACCCGCAATTCACGACGGGCGGTACGTCGTCATAGCACACTTGGCCGTAAGTGTTGTCGCTGGTCGCGCCGGCGTTGTCCCACGCCCGCACGTGCGCGGTGTGGCATCCCTCGTGGCTGCTGTCCAGAGTCAACGAACCAGTAGTCGTGTTGGGAGTTTGCGGGCCGCTGTAGAAGGAATCGGCAGTGCCGGTATAGGGCGTAGCTTTACTGGAGCTGTCAGTCGGGAGACTATCCCAGGCCGAGCTGAAACCCGCCACGCCATTCGCGGCGTCGCCGGAGGCGTCGCTGATTGACCACTTCACCGTCTGGTCTGTGTTGTACCAGGTGCCGGTCGTCGGCGACCCCGTGAAGTCCACAACAGGCGGCGCAGAACCGCCGGCAATGTAGGTGTTGATGGCCCAGGCGAGTTGCAGCATGTTCGCCGAGCCCCAGCCCGTCACGCTATCGTAACCGGGGCCAGCGCAGAAGTAATCCACCCCACACCCCAGGGTTACGGGGTTGGTGGGGGGAGACACATCATTGCTATTGTTACCCGAAGTAATGTCGTAGAAGGGGTAATGGGGGGCATAGCTGGCATTAGGTCCGAACGTGTACAAGTAAGGGTTCCCGTTGCCCAAGCCTAAGAATGTCGTGCTGTTGAGGGAACTCAGGTAAACCTGGTAGGCTCCCTCCTGCGCGAAGAAGCCGGCCAACATAGGCGAGGCGATGCTAGTCCCTCCAACGCCCCTCCAGCTTCCAATGGCGTAAATGTTTTGGTCATGGTTGGCGTTGAGCGCGATGTCAGGAACGCTGCGGGAGGAGTCACCGCAACTGTCACCGTCGCCAATCTGGAAGAAGGCGTAGGGTTGGGTAGGCAAGGAGGGGTCGTAGACCTTCTCGTATTTGACGCTGCACCCGCCTCCGCTGCCTCCGCCGTTGCTCGAGCAGCTACCGGCTTTCGTTCCCCCGGTCCAAGCGACCTCGCTGGAGAAGATTGAATCGTCGCTCGCTAGCTCTAGCGTCGTGCCGCCTACACCGACGATGTTAGGATCGGAGGCCGGGTAGGAGACGCTGACGTTATCGCAGTCAGCAGTAGCCCCGTGATCGCCCGAGGCGGCCATCAAGGTCCAGCCCAGTGCGACCATGGTGCTGAAGTAGCCGTCGCGCGTATCCATCTCGCTGCTACTAACACCGTAAATCTCCGGGTTGCCCCAGCTCGTGGTGAAAATCCGCGCGTAACCGTCGGTTATCATCGCATTGAACACGTCTTCGGGACGGCCGCCCTCGTAGACATAGATGTGAGCGGTGTCGCTGGCAGTGTCCAAGCTGTTGGACATAGCCAGAGACCACTCCGTATCCAACGTCGTTTCCACATCATCAGAGCAATTGCTGCTGCAAGAGCAACTGCTGCTGCAAACCCCGCTCATAGGGACGGCTGTGACATTGGCAGCCAGATTGAACTGACTCGCGAACGTAGCAACGTCGGAGAAAACAGTATTGGTGGCGTCGGACATGAGGACGCCGTAAGCGGCGATGGCAATGGACGCCTCGGGCGGCGAGCCGGTGGTTAGATTGCCAGGATTGCAGCAGTGCCCCAGATTTTGCAGCCCGTCGTAGTTGTAGGCTGCCTGGCCCCAGATGTCTGAGGGACTATAGTAGCCGCTGCTGGGGGAAGAATCATTTGCGCTGCTTTGCTGGCGCCGGGTGCGATCCGCGTCGTGGCGATACGTCGTAGCCTTCCCCACCACCGGGCCCGGACTATATATAGGCCCGGGAGGTTGGATCCCGTGGGAGTACGCCGGGCGCATTCGGGGAAGGTTATCGAGGCCCCCGACGGAAAGAATTGTGCCCGACAGCTTGGCGGGGATCACCGCGTCGCCGGCGTTGGAGAAATAAGTGTAACCGTCGAGCTGATAGTTGTTGATGGTGACCTGGAGCGCCTTCTCGATGGTGGCGACGGGCGCCTCGACGTCCACCAGCAAGCGGTTGGGCCAGCGCTGCGTGATGGTCATCCCTTGGCTTGTCGCCCAGTCCACCACCGCTTGCTCATCCTCCACCGAGGGCGAAAAGCGCGCATTCCACTCCGCCGGCGTAAGGAAATGGTGGAACTGGGGTGAGCCGGGTGTCGTCAGCTCGTGGATGAGCTGCTGTTCTTCTGCCCGGTGCGGGTGGGCCAAGCTGAAAGCCAGCCGCAACATCTGCTGCGGATTATTAAAATGTTCAACCAGCTTAGCCTTGCCGCTGCGTACGTACCACGGCGCCTCCGCGGCGGGTGATCTGCTCGCGTTGCTCTGCGCCAGCGCGGTGCACGCCGCCAAGAATAATGCCAATATGGCAATCCACCTCATGCTATTCGCACGCATTTGGAAACCTCCGCATGGTTAGTATGTAAATTCGTCTTTGCTGAAAAAGCGGATACGCTCCGTTTCTGACATCACGGATAGCGGTCTTCGGCTATCCTCGCTCAGGATGACAGTCGGTTCCACCTTCGGAATTCAATTCAATCACGGACAGTGACTGATCAAGTACCGAGCGTCTGCGACCAGAATCGAAGCATCTCTCGCCGTAATTCCCCTGGCCTGCGTCATGAATTGAACGGTGGAGATGAACGTCGAATACATGATATCGGCCGGGCGGCACTGGCCGGCGTTGTAGGGCCTCATGGCGCCCTCCAGTTCGCCCAGCAACACCGCTCCGACGTCCCTGCTCATACCGTGGCTTGCCACAAACTCATTCACGTCGTTAATGATGCTTTGCGGCGTCACGATGATGGTGAAGGTCACCGACGGCGAATCGCTGTTGCCGACGTTATCGGTGGCGCTGATCTTAAAGGTATTTGGCCCTAGTGGGAGTTCCGTCAATAGATTGATTGCCGTGCCGCTGGATAGGCCGCCGCCCCCCACCGTGGTGCTGCCATTCATGGTAGGCGTAAAGGAGTGAACGCCTGACCCATAGTCATTGACGGTGTAGTTGAGCGTCAGAGTGCTGCTGTGCGTGTAGGTCGTGGCGGCGGGCTGGTTAATGATGATCGTGGGCGGCTTCCTGTCCACTTTGTTCGGGCCGATGGGGCCTGCGGTGGTGCTGTTGCCGGCAACGTCGGATACCCCAAGACTGCCCGTGTAGGCACTGCTGGTCTCTGTACCGGCAGACACTGTGGTGGTTAAATTGAAATTCGCGTCAGCCGGAACTGCCAGCCCGGAAAGGCTGTCGCTGGCGGCGCAGGCTATGCTCACGTTGCTAGCGTGCCAGTTGCCATCCGGAGACCCGCAATTCACGACGGGCGGTATGTCGTCATAGCACACGGGGCCATAAGTGTTGTCGCCGGTCGCTCCGGCGTTATCCCACGCCCGCACGTGCGCCGTGTGGCACCCCTCGTGGCTACTGTCAAGAGTCAACGAACCACTCAGTGAACCAGTAGTGGGGTTGGGAGTTTGCGGGCCGGTGTAGAAGGAATCGCCACTCCCCGGCGTAGGTTTGCTGTAACTATCAGTGGGCAGAGTATCCCAAGCCGCGCTGTAGCCCGCCACGCCATTCGGAAGGTAGCTGGGGTCGGCGGACGTGTCCGTGATGGACCATTGCACTGTCTGGTTCGTTTTGTACCAGGTACTGGTCGTCGGCGACCCCGAGAAGTTCACGTCAGGGGCTCCGAAGTCGCCAGCAAGGTAGGTGTTGATGGCCCAGGCGAGTTGCAGCATATTGGCCGTGCCCCAGCCGGTGACCTCGTCGTACCCGGTCCCGGCACAGAAGTAGGCCAGGCTGTCGGCGACGGTCGCGTCATTGCTGTTACAGCCGGAGGTAATGTCGTAAAAGGGGTAGTGTGCCGCGTAAGGCGCATTGAGGCCCTCATAATACAGGTAGTAGTTTGCGTTGCCCATCGGGGCGCAGGCAACGCCGCTGCCGCACGTAGCGCCTATAATATCGCCGACGTAGAGGAGGTAGGCATTCTCCTGCGCGAAGAAGCCGGCCAATTCCGGCGCGACAATGCTCGTACCCCCCTCTCCTGAAAAACCCCCGTTGTAATAAATGTTCTGCCCACTGCTAGCGTTAAGGGAGAGATCGGGAACCTGCCGATAGTCTCCGCTAGGCAGCTTCTGATAGGGCGCCTCGTCGGATGTGTAGTATGCGCTGATGCCACCCCCGCTGCCGCCGTGGTTCTGGGAACATGCGCCTGACCAAAAACTGCCCTGCCAGGCGACCTCGCTGCTGAAGGTTGAGTCGGTGAAAAATAGCGATGTGCCGCCCGCACCGACGACGTCGGGGTCAGAGGCTGGGTAGGAGACGCTCGTGTGGGCCGGGTTGTTGAAATCGCAGTCGTCGGACGCCCCGCGGTCGCCGGAGGCCGCCACCAGAGTCCAACCCTCTCCCACCATTTTGTTGAAGATGTTATGGTTGGAATCCATGGTGCCTGTATCGCAAGAATAGATCTCGGTGCAGCTCCAGCTCGTGCTGAAAACGCGCGCGTTACCGTCCTCCTCCATTTGGTTGTACATGTCCGTATGGGTTTTGTTGTTTTCGTTGTATCCCATGTACAAATAGACCGCGGCAGTGTCTGCGGCGGAGCCAAAGCTGTTGGAGGTTGCGGTAGACCACTCGGTATCCATGCTTGCTTCGACGCAATTGTCGTCGGGGGGCGTCCCGCACGTATAGGTGCCATCAATGTAAATGAAATAGATGTTATAGGCCAAGCCATAATGGGAGAAGAAGGCGCTGAGGTCAGTGCCGCTGGCCACGCCAAAAGCGGCGATGGCAATGGATGTCTCGGGCGGTGAACCGCCCGTGTAATTATTGGGGTTGCAGCAATGGCCAAGGGCGTAAAGGGCGTTGTAATCGTAGGCCTGGGAGCTGTAGATGTCGCTGGGATCGTAAGCGCCATTGCTGATATTGGGCGTCGCGTTGCTCTTGGAGCCGCCCAGCGATGCCAGCAGCTTGCTGCGATTCCCATCGCCGCGCAAACCTGGCCCCACGGCGTAGACCGGACCGGGAGTGTAGTCGGGGCCGGGGAAATCGTGCGTTCCTCGGAGCGCCGGGTGCATCCGCTGGATGTTGTTGAGACCTTGCACGGAGTAGACAATGCCGGCCAAGTTCGGCGGCATCACTGGGTCACGATCGTTCGAGAACAAGGTTTCGGCCCCGACTTGATACCGGTTGATGGTGACGCCAAGCGCCTTTTCGATCGTCCCGACCGGGGCCTCTACGTCAACCAGCAGGCGGTTGCGGAAGCGATGAGTCACCGTGAAGCCCTGGCTCTGAGCCCAATCGACGACCGCCTGCTCGTCGGCGACCGAAGGCGCAAAGCGGCTATCCCATTCCTCGGAGGTGAGGAAATGGTGGAAGTTCGGCGAGCCTTTGGTCTGCAGTTCCTTGAGGAACTGTTCCTCCTCCGCCATATGCGGCGGCTGTATAGCGAAAACCAGGCCCAACAGTTGATTGGGGCTGTAGTGTTCGACCAGCCTGGCCGTTCCCTCCAGCACCTGCGGCGGGGTTTGCCTGCCAACGAATTTTTTCAGATCGGTCTGCCCCACTTGCCCCCGGGCCGTGCATACAGCCAAGAATAATGCCGAAAGGGAAATCCACTTCATGCTATTCGCACGCATTTGGAAACCTCCGTATGGTTAGTATGTAGATTCGTCTTTGCTGAAAAAACGGTTGTGGTTCAGTTTGGTGTGGGGACCGATTTGCGCCGCACTTTGGTCCGTAAGCTGACGGTTAAACTCGCCGCTACAACACCAAACTTGGCCGGTACCTAAAAAGTCGGACTACCTTCGCGACCTCTGCCCGAACGGAAAGCGTACCTACAGTAGAACTTGCAATGCTTGTCGTCAACTGAGAGATGCATTTTTCAACAATAGACACTTTGTCTATAGTTTAACGGCACGCTTTGCGTCGGCTGGCACATACGTCCCGGCGGTCTGAAGGTGTGAAAAAATCACCTTTGGCCCCGCGTCATACGGGCAATCCGTCGGCTGACGGATAGTTGCCCCAGGGCGGTGACAAGGCCCGCACCTACTGCAAGTGGACAGGCATTGGCTCGCGACCCCCTCACCCGGCCCGCTCCGGCTGCTGAAAGCGCCGGCAGCGGGCCACCCTCTCCCCCAAGGGAGTCTGCGTGACAACCTACGTCGGCCACCAGGAATCAACAAGTTACAAGGATGCCTTGGTCCGTAAGTCGTTGATTCCTCGTTCCAGTTTCGAGTTGTCACACAGACTCCCAAGGGGGAGAGGGCAGACCCATTTGCGGTGCACTGCGTTTCTGACATCACGGGTAGCCGTCTTCGGCTATCCTCGCTCGGGATGGCAGTCGGCTCCAATTTCGGAATTCAATTCAATCACGGACAGTGGCTGATCAAGTACCGAGCGTCTGCGATCAGAATGGAAGCATCTACCGGCGAAATTGACCTGGCGCGCGTCATGAATTGAACGGTGGAGATGAACGTCGAATACACGGTATCGGCCGGGCGGCACTGGCCGGCGTTGTACGGCCTCATGGCGTCCTCCAGTTCGCCCAGCAACACCGCCCCGACGTCCCTGCTCACACCGTGGCTTGCCACAAACTGATTCACGTCGTTAATGATGCTTTGCGGGGTCACGATGATGGTGAAGGTGACAGACGACGAGTCATTGTTGCCGACCTTATCGGCCGCGCTGATCTTAAACGTGTTTGCACCCAGCGGCAGGGCCGTGAGTAGGTTGATTACCGTGCCGCTCGTTAGGCCGCCGCCCGCGACGGTGGTGTTGCCATCCATGGTAGGCGTATAGCTGGCAACTCCTGACCCGTAGTCATTGACGGTGTAGTTAAGCGTCAAGGTGCCGCTGTGTACGTACGTCGTTGCGACGGGTTGATTGATGGTGATCGTGGGCGGCTTCCTGTCTATCATGTTCCCGCCAATCGGGCCGGCGGTGCTTAGGTTGCCAGCGATGTCGTACACTTTAAGACTGCTTGTGGAAGCGTTGCTGGTCTCCGTGCCAGCGGGCACTGAGGTCGTTAAATTGAAACTCGAGTCAGCCGGAACGGCCAGCCCGGAAAGGCTGTCGCTGGCGGTGCAGGCTATGCTCACGTTGCTAGCGTGCCATTTGCCATCGGGAGACCCGCAATTCACGACGGGCGGTACGTCGTCATAGCACACTTGGCCGTAAGTGTTGTCGCTGGTCGCGCCGGCGTTGTCCCACGCCCGCACGTGCGCGGTGTGGCATCCCTCGTGGCTGCTGTCCAGAGTCAACGAACCAGTAGTCGTGTTGGGAGTTTGCGGGCCGCTGTAGAAGGAATCGGCAGTGCCGGTATAGGGCGTAGCTTTACTGGAGCTGTCAGTCGGGAGACTATCCCAGGCCGAGCTGAAACCCGCCACGCCATTCGCGGCGTCGCCGGAGGCGTCGCTGATTGACCACTTCACCGTCTGGTCTGTGTTGTACCAGGTGCCGGTCGTCGGCGACCCCGTGAAGTCCACAACAGGCGGCGCAGAACCGCCGGCAATGTAGGTGTTGATGGCCCAGGCGAGTTGCAGCATGTTCGCCGAGCCCCAGCCCGTCACGCTATCGTAACCGGGGCCAGCGCAATAGGCAGGGGGGGCGGTCGTTACTATGTCATTAGTATTGCACCCGGAGGTAATGTCATAGAACGGGTAATGGGCCGCGAAGGAGGGATTAATCCCAAAGTCGTACAGGTAAAGGTTCCCATTGCCCATGCCTGTGTAGGGTGATCCATACAGGTAAAGCAGATAGGCCCCTTCCTGTGCGAAGAAGCCGGCCAACATAGGCGAGGAGACGCTGGTGCCTGTAAAGAACCACCAACTTCCTTCGAAGTAAACGTTATGGCCATGGCTGGCATTGAGCGCGATGTCGGGAACGCTGCGGTAGTCGCCGCAGTCTCCGTTGGCGCCGACTTGAAAGTCGGCGTAGGGTTGAGTGGGGAGACTGGCGTCGTAAGCCGTTTCATATTTAACGCTGCACCCGCCTCCGCTGCCTCCGCCGTTGCCCGCGCAGCTACCGCTCCCCGTTCCCCCGGTCCAAGCGATCTCGCTGGAGAAGGTTGAATCGGTCTCTAGCGTCGTGCCGCCTACACCGATGACGTTAGGATCGGAGGCTGGATAGCTCACGCTGACGTTCGTGCAGTTGTCCGTGGCCCCGCGATCGCCGGAGGCGGTCATCAAGGTCCAGCCCAGTGCGACCATGGTGCCGAAGTAGCCGTCGCGCGTATCCATCTCGCTGCTACTGCAACCGTAAATCTCCGTGCAGCTCCAGCTCGTGGTGAAAATCCGCGCGTTATCGTCGGTTATCATCGCATTGTACACGGTTTCGGGAGAGCCACCCTCGTAGACATAGATGTGAGCGGTGTCGCTGGCAGTGTCCAGGCTGTTGGAGGTAGCCAGCGACCACTCCGTATCCAACGTCGTTTCATCATCGGCAGAGCAACTGCTGCTGCAAACCCCGCTCATAGGGACGGCTGTGACATTGGCAGCCAGATTGAACTGACTCGCGAACGTAGCAACGTCAGAGAAAACGGTATTGGTGGAGTCAGACAGGAGGGTGCCGTAAGCGGCGATGGCAATGGACGCTTCCTTCGGCGAGCCGCCCGCATCTCCGTTAGGATTGCAGCAGTGCGCCAGGTTTTGCAGCCCGTCATAGTTGTAGGCTGCCTGGCCCCAGATGTCTGAGGGATTATATTCGCCGCCGATGGGGGAAGAACCATTTGCGCTGCTTTGCTGGCGCCGGGTGCGATCCGCGTCGCGGCGATACGTCGTAGCCTTCCCCACCACCGGGCCGGGACTATATATAGGCCCGGGAGGTTGGATCCCGCGGGAGTACGCCGGGCGCATTCGGGGAAGGTTATCGAGGCCCCCGAGGGAAAGAATTGTGCCCGACAGCTTGGCGGGAATCACCGCGTTGCCGGCGTTGGAGAAATAGGTGTAACCGCCGAGCTGATAGCTGTTGATGGTGACCTGGAGGGCCTTCTCGATGGTGGCGACGGGCGCCTCGACGTCCACCAGCAAACGGTTGGGCCAGCGCTGCGTGATGGTCATCCCTTGGCTTGTCGCCCAGTCCACCACCGCTTGCTCATCCTCCACCGAGGGCGAAAAGCGCGCATTCCACTCCGCCGCCGTAAGGAAATGGTGGAACTGTGGTGACCCGGGTATCATCAACTCCTGGAGGAGTTCCTTTTCTTCGGCTGCGTGCGGGTGGACCAGACTCAAAGCCAGTCGCAACATCTGCTGTGGGTTATTAAAATGCTCAACCAGCGTGGCCCTGCCGCTCCGTACGTCCCAGGGCACTTCCCCGGCGGGTGATCTGCCCGCGTTAGTCTGCGCCAGGGCGGTGCAGGCGGCCAAGAATAATGCCAATATGGCAATCCACTTCAAGACATTCGCAAACATTGGGATGCCTCCCTTTAAGTAATGTGATAAGTTCACGGTTTCAAAGAGCGAGGTGGGGGTGGGGGCTCGCCAGGGGCCTCGCTGGCCGCTCCACTTGCGCCCTGGGCGGCCTGGCCCGGGATCCGGATAGAAACCGACTCCCGTTCCACAATGACCTCAACGCGCCGATGCACGATGGTCCTCGCATTCATTTCCTTTTCATTGACTTCCGCTGCTGGTATAATGCGGGCCGTGATTCGCGTGTAGAGGCCCCTGATCTTCCGGATCATGTGCTCTACTCCCTTTCCGCTCGACCGCCACTGGAGCACATCCGGAGATTAGGTGTCTTGAAGGTGAGGATTAATTTTCTTGAAGAATTATGAAGGCCTCCTATGTCCTTACCCATCAACAGCCTGTATCGCTTCGACGACTTTGTGCTTGATCCTCTCAAGCGTACATTTGTGCGCAGGGGCAAAACTGTTTCGGTCTCGCCGAAAGCCTTTGAGGTTCTTAGCTATCTGGTGAGCCACTCCGGGCGGGTGGTGACCAAGGACGAATTGCTCAAGGCCGTATGGCCTGATTCCTTTGTGGAAGAAAGCAACTTGGCCCAGCACATCTCCTGGCTGCGCAAGGCGCTTGAGGACAGAGCGAACGACATCGCGACTGTCCCCGGGCGGGGGTATCAGTTCACGGCATTGGTGCGGAAAGAGCCGGAATTGGTCCCGGACGGGCAACTCGGGGGCACGTTCGTGCAAGGAGTGCGCGAACCCACTTACGTGGCCATCAAGGAGTCATCACTGGCGCCCGTCGCTCAGCAGGTGAGGCGCACCTCGGCCCGAGCCTGGCCCTATGCTCTCCTTGCGGCCGGGGTGCTCGCCCTAGCGACCTGGGCAGTGTGGAAGTGGTTGCGGCCCGCGCCTCCCGCCGAATTTGAAAAGATCGTTGTGGCCGACTTTACCAACGCTACAGGAGACTCTGCCTTTGATCGCACTCTCAAGCGCGCGCTGGAGATTGATTTGGCGCAATCTCCCTTTCTGGATGTGATGAGCGAGCGTGAGGCCGTCAGCACGCTGCAACTGATGGGTCAGAAAGCGGACGCGGCCATTACGGCGAACGTGGCAACGGAACTTTGCGTGCGCAGTAACTGGCAGGTAGTTCTAGCGGGAAGCATCGCCAGCGTAGGGCACGCATACTTGTTGACCTTGGCGGCGACGGATTGCAATTCAGGAAAAGAACTTGCCAGCAGCGAGAAACAGGCCGCAGCCAAGGAAAAAGTTCTGGACGCACTCGACGTTGTCGCTGACCGTATCCGGAAGGGACTAGGCGAATCCGCCAAGTCCCTGGAACGCTATCAGGTGCCGATTTTGCAGGCCACCACACCCTCCCTGGAAGCGCTGAAGGCCTATTCCCTCGGTGATTATCTGGACGCCCAGGGAAAGGAGGCCATCGAAACCTTACCGTTCTACCAAAGGGCTGTGGAACTGGACCCCCAGTTTGCCATGGCCTATGGGGCAATGGCGACTGACTTGTACAATCTCCATGAGTATGATCGAGCGGCAGAGTATTACCAGAAAGCCTTCGATCTAAGCGACCGAGTGAGTGCAAGGGAGAAACTCGTCATCCAGGCGCACTACTATTCCGAGAGGCAAAAGGATCTGGAGCAAGGCATCAAGACTTTTCAGTTGTGGGCGGCAACCTATCCCCATGATTGGGTACCGTGGGTAGACATGGCCAATGACTGGACGCAACTGGGGCAGTACGCAGCGGCGATTCCAGCCGGGCAACGGGCGCTCGAACTGGAGCCGAACCGGGGGATCAACTATGCCGTTCTTGCCCGGGCCTATAGGCGTGCTAACCACTTCGCGGAGGCTAAGGCCGTGGGCCTGCAAGCAGTGCAAAGAGGAAAAGATTCCGCCGGCCTGCATGCCATACTATTAGATATTGCTTTTTTCGAGCACGATCAGAGTGCACTCTCACGAGAAATAAAGTGGGGTGAAGAGCACAAAGACGACTGGTATTTCATCGACGATCGCGCGTCGGCGTCGGCTGCCCTGGGAAGGTACCGAGAGGCTGAAAAGCTCTTTCACCACTCCTCCGAAACGGCGGAGCGCAAGGATCTGCCCGAGGCTGCCGATGCTGTCTTGCTCGATCAGGCGGTGATGGAATTGGAGTTTGGACTGCCTGCCGCTTGCCGTGCCACTCTCAACCGCATTCGCAGGCCTGATGCGAGTTCGCCGGACTTCGCCATCCTGCGCGCGAAATTGGGGGATCCGTCTTCTGCCGAACGCTTTCTGGCGGATCACAGCAACGAAACTCACGATACGCGGATGACCTATGTGAAGCTACCTCTGGTGCGCGCCACGTTGGCCCTGGAGCACCAGAAGTTTCTGGATGCCATTGCTGCGCTCGAATCTGCCGCTCCCTACGAACTCGCCAACTACACCGTCCCCACCCTGAGAGGCGAAGCGTTCCTCCACGCCAACCGCCCGGAGATGGCCGCTGCTGAATATAAGAAGATACTTGCCAATCCGGGAGTTGCCCCTACTTCCTTGTTATACCCTATGGCGCATCTCGGTCTGGCCCGTTCCTACGCTCTTCAGAATCACCACACCGAAAGCCGGGATGAGTATGAAAAGTTCTTTGCTGCATGGAAAGACGCGGATGCTGACATCCCCGTTCTGAAACAAGCACGTTTGGAATACGCCCGTCTCCGGTGACCTTATCCGAAAGCAATCCTACGCCTCGGAATGACAACCTTCACAAGCGTTCTTCAGCATCCTGCAAGGGCTACAATGCCTGCCTCAGGATGATTTTTTGTCTAACTGTGCAGCTCGAGGGTGACGGAGAAAGAGTGCCCCTCGAAAGCAAACAGCAACTCGAAGCGCTCGCCGTTGGCCAGGGAATAGAGCGCGTAATCCCGGCCGCTGATCACGGTAGGTACGGAGAGGGCGCAGCCGTCCGCCATGCCCGCAATTTTAGCTTTGAAGCTGCCCGCGATCATATTGCACATTTCACCAAAGGCATCCTGCACATTTTCACCCACGCCCGCTTCATCACTGCCTAACATTTTAGCCGCCATTCGCCTTGCAGATTCGGAAGAAGTACGGAGGCCCACCACGCCACACAGGCTACCGGCGATACCCACCATGGCGGTTAAGTCTGCAACCACATGGGAGCTTTCCTCGGTTGCATTTCCCAGCGAAGTCCCCAGCATGATTTCAAATACTTCGCAGGTCGCTTTCGCCAACACCTCACGCCAACCGTCGCGGCTTGTTGATGGTGTCTCGCCAGAGGCTTTTCCGGCGGCCCGGGAGCCCGGGCTTGCGGCTCTGACGGAAAGGTGAATCTGAACACGCTGCTCTCCGGCATTCAACGTCTGATCCATAGTTAACCTCTGAGCAGTGGAATGACACGCTCTTTGATCTGTTCCGGCGTGAAGGGCTTTCGAATGTATCCGGAAGCCCCGCTGGAGAGGGCCCGCACAACGTGGGCCTCGCCCGCCTCTGTCGTTACCATAATCACCGGGATGTGTTGGGCTGCTTCGATCGAGCGGAGTTGCCGCACAAACTCCAAGCCGTCCATCAACGGCATATTAATGTCACTCAGGATAAGATCTAGAGGATGTTCCCTGGCAATAGTTAAGGCTTCCGACCCATTCGATGCTTCGAGTACCTGCTCCATCTCTAAACCTGCCTGGCGCAGGGAGCGTCCGACAATCTTCCGCATTACGGAGGAATCATCCACAATCAATACACGCGCTGGTTTCATTCCTGTTTTACCCCCATATGGCGGCGACGCGCAGTTCAAGTAACTGGAAAATGTCGGGGAATTCGACTTCCAGGACCTTCGCCAGCTTGGTTTTCTGGTCATCGGTGAGGCGGGGAGCACAACCATCGAGCAGGCTCTTGTACGTGTTCTGATCACCCAGCGCGATCCGGGAAGGCTCTCCTCCAACTCTCACCCCGTGCATCTGACAAACAAGGTCCGCCGCACAGACGATCTCCACCAGAACTCCGTCTTGCCGCGCTTCCTGAGGTTGATGGTGATGTTCGAGGACGTCAATGATCTCAGGCGAAAAGTTCCAACTGATGCCGATACATTTCCCCACCAAACAGTGGTCAACTCCAAATTGTTGTCGCTCCAGTTCCATCGACTCTCCCCACATAATGGCGCCGGGCGTGAGCTGGGGTCCTTTTGGTGGCAGGGCGAGTACGAGAAGAGGAAGGACCCCTAGATCGTGCAGGAGCCCTGCCAAATATGCCTGCTCCGCCTCCGAGTAGTGGAGACAAAGGGCGCTGCGCTCACTCAAGGTTGCGGTTAGCAAACTGTGCTGCCAGAAGGACTGCAATTCGGTGGGAGACAAGAAGTTCCCGACACACTCCACCAGTGAACAGGTCAGCACCAATGTCCTCAGTCGTTCCGTCCCCAAGAGGATTACAGCGTGTTCGATGTTCGAAACTCTTCCCCGCAAACCCAACAAGGCCGAGTTGCACAAGCGAATGACCTGCGCGGCGAGGCTGGGGTCAGTTCGAATTACCCGGCAGACGCGCCTCAAGTCCACTGGCACGGTGCTTAATAAGGCGCTAAGCTCAAAAACATAAGCTGGGAGTGTGGGGATGCCCTCCACGAGCAGAGCCCTGACCTTGGCTTCTTGGCTCTGTTCCTTCTCCAAACGCTCTGATTCATCTGCACTTGCGCTATCCCCACCCCCTCCACCCAGTTGGTTGAGTTGTGCCGGCATGCCTTGCCTCTCCCCGATAACCCCATCGGCAACCTAGAGCAGGTCTTTAGGTCGGGCGATTTTGGATTTTAGATTTTGGATTTTGGATTAGCTGGCCGGCTCAGCGAGGATGGCTGCTTTCTGCCTACTGCTTACTGCTTCCTACGGTGCCTCTTGGCCGCGGGCGCGGTGGAAGAGCAGGTCACGTACTATATCCAGAGCACGAAGTCTTACCCAAATATTGTTGGCGCACCCCACCACCCGGACTTCTTGGGCTCCAAACTTCAAGGCTTGTTCCAGCGTGGCACAGGAGATGATCGAGGGCTCCATAGGCCCTTCGATGGGGATGTCTGTTGAGCAACCTCCCTGGTGCAACTTTTCAAGAGCTTTTTCGATGGAAGACTCTTGGGCAAGGCAGGGTTCGGTGCGACACTCGAGCATCTGTTCGATCGCGTAAAGGGCTGTGTAGTCAACCCGGCTGGAAAAGGCCACATGAAGCAGGCCACTGTCCGGTGCGCAGTGGACCGGCAACATTTGAAAGGAGTCCAGTAAAGCGAAGGGCACCAAGTGGGCCCAGTTCAGGTTGCCTTCCCGTTGTTCAAGGGGATAGATAGGAAGAGACCATTGCATGGCAAGCGCCTGTGTAACTTGAGGCTCCGTCACCGCACCTTGGCGGCGCAGCCAATCGCCCACGCGCCCTTTCCCAGCTTCCCGTTGCGCCTGCAAGGCCGCCTGCAAAGACTCCTTACTGATCAATCCCAAGGAATGCATAAGCAGGCCCAAGGGGAACCGGTGGGCCTTGGTTTCTCGGTTTGCCCGCGTGCTTTCGATGAGAGGCGAGAGCAATTCCTCGAGAACTTGATCAAGACACTCCGGTGAGCATAGCCACCGCTTGTGCAGCAGCACCCCGGGAGGGGGATCAAGGAGCAGCGAGCGCCACACTCCTCGCCGCTGTGGACAACGTGGGTTTTCGCACTTTAAGCGAAGCGAATTGTACTTCATGCCTGCAACGACTCAATCCGCTCCACGGGGTTCAAGACCTCAGTGACCCGCAGGGCATAATGACCATCCATGACCACGACCTCCCCCTGCGCGACGACTTTGCCACCCACGAGGAGCTCCACGGGTTCCAGGATTTTCTGATCCAGTTCCACCACCGCGCCGGCACTGAGCCCCAGAATATCTCCCAAGAGCATTTCACGCTTCCCAAAGCGCAAAGCGACTTGCAGTTCAACGTCGAGAAGCAGCTCGATGTTTCTCTTGCCGTTAGAAGCTACCGCCGAAGTCACGGGGCCGAGTTGCTTTGACGCGTCGGAAGGTTGCGCTGCTTTTCCCGAGGGACCGGAGGCCAGTGATTGGCAAAGATCAGGATCGAGGAGAATCACCAGCAGGAACTGCGCCGCTTCCCCGCTCTTCAATCGGACGCCCCATTGAATGTGCGGCTTCCAGGTTGCCGGGTCATACCCCGCCCATTGCACACTCACTTCTCCGCCTACTTGGGGTTTCAGCGCCAGGGCAGCCGTGCCAGCAAACTGGCGAAAAAGCTCGGCCAGCGCGTCCTGGTAATCAGTGGAAAAATCTCGGGCCTCGTCGAAGGGTTCGCCCATCAAAATCTGCGCCAGGCGCAGAGCGTCGGATTTGCAAATCCCGAAGGACTGTTCCCCCTTGAGCGCCTTTTCAACTGTGAAGCGCAGCCATACACCTTTTTCCCTTAAGGTTTCAGCTTCTTCGGCCACCTCCTGCGGGGCAAGATCCACCGCGGTAAAGGCAGTTCCGGTGATCTTCTCCAGGACCTCGCAAGCGCTCGCCGTCCAGGCGCTCAAATAGACTTTCGTACCGCCAGATGCGGAGGGAGGAATCTCATTGATCAATTTTTTCACTCCGGCGAGGATCCGCAGCCGCAATTTCCTGAACGACCTGGGCGGCGCGGCGGTTCCCACTTCGGACCGGCTGGGCAATAAAGAGCGCCTGCTTCTCCACGTACAAAACGGCAGGCTCATGGGCTCGCGAATGCAGGGCGAGGATGCTCCCCCTCTCAAGCGTGAGCAACTGCCGGCTACTAACCGTACCCCCTGGCAGTATCAGCTCCACCGGGAAGGAACATTTTTCGAGCTTTTCGCGCAAAGTTGAGGCCCCTCCAGAGCCAGCTCGGTGCCTCCTATAGGACCCTTGCTGGGCGAGTTTTCGGATTAAAGCGTTCGCGGCAACCGCCGGGAACGCCGTTATCAGCATGCCGCTCACTTCACCCATGCGGATCTCGTAACTAAGCGAAAGAACTTTCTCGTTGGGCGGCATCAAGCGCAGGATCTGCGCCTGTCGCTGTCGCTCATCGAATTGGAATTCCGCATCGATAACAGGTTGCCACGTGGCGTGAAGCTCCCGGCAGATGACCTGCACCACGCCTTTGAGGATTTCTTCCTCGACCTCAGTGACCTCGCGTATTTCGCCCATCGGCTTCCCCGGCCCCCCCAGCAAAAGGTCAATCATGGGAAAGGCTAATTGCAAATCCAATTCGACCGCGGCCAGCGCATCGAAGGGTCGGAGGTGAGTGGAGGCCACATAATTCACCTCCGGCACATGTTGCAAAAACTCACTGTAGGTTATTTGCTCCGTGGACACCAAGTTCACTTCAAAAGCTACGCGAAGGTAAGCAGCCAGCGACCGGGTGAGGTTTCGCACGAAAGTGTCGTGCAACATGTTGACGGCGCGCAACTGATCGCGGGTAATCAAACCGGCGCGGCGAAAGTTGCAAGCGGTTACGTGTTTGGTCTCGCCTCCCCGATGTCCCCTATCGTGGGTGCGGTCTTGCGCCGCGTGAAAGAGGGCGTCGATTTCGTCCTGGTTAAGAATCTTTTCCATTATTCCTCGTCCGGCCGGTCAGGTCACAGGGGCAATCCGCCGGCTGGCGGGGGGCGGCCATCCGTCAGCCGACGGAGCCGCCCCTACTCCTCCTTCCGCGCTCCCGCAGGCCCCTGCGCGTTCAGCAGCTCCGCCATGCGGGCTCGCAGGCGGATAATCGCTGCGGAGTGCAACTGTGAGACACGGGCCTCCCCAACACCCAAAACAGCCCCCGCTTCCTTCATAGTGAGTTCCTCATAATAGTAAAGCGCCAGCAGTTGGCGCTCGCGCTCGGGGAGTTCCTCGATGGCCCGTGCCAGCAATCCCGTCATTTCTGAGCGTAAACAAAGCAAGAACGGATCTTCGGGGGCAGCCGTTTGGGTGACGTTACTGACAGCGCGCTCAGAACCCTCTTCCATGGTCTCTGACTGCAAGCTTCTCAAGTCGAGGCCCCGCAGTTCTCCCAGTAAGCGCTGGAAGTCGTCGAGACTCATGCCCAGCTCTTCAGCCAGTTGAGACTCCGAGGGGGAATATCCCAAGCGCGCTCTTAATTTCTGCTGGGCCTCCTCGATTCGGCGGGCCTTCCTGCGCAGAGGGCGAGGACTCCAGTCAAGGTCACGCAAGCTATCCAATATCGCGCCGTGTATCCGGTGTTTGGCATAGGACTTGAGTTCAACATGGCGGGCAGGGTCAAACCTCTGAATGGCCTCGATTAGTCCCAGGATGCCCGCATGGACCAGGTCTTCAAGAAGAATATGTGGTGGAAGCCGATCATGAATTCGTTTTGCTATGTATTTGACTTGTGGGAGCTGTTCGACCAGCAGGCGCTCGCGCTCCGCTGCGTTCAGACTCCCAAAGAGCTCATAAGCAGACTTCACGTCTCGGAGCGCCTGGCCGCTATGATTTCTCTGGGGATGCGTTGCTACAGAGCCGCTCATCGCAGTACCCCCACGGACTGAATGGTCACGGTGGCTGGAATCTCGGCTGGCGCCAGGACAACCAGCCGAGGCAAAAACGGCTCAAGAAGCCGGCGCAGATGAAACCTCGCAGGGCTGTTGCACAACAGGACAGGAGAGCTCGCCGAAATCTGCTCTCCGACAAAACTCCGGAGGCTATCAACGACCCTGCGAAGGAGCGCCGGCTCAAGTCCGCCTGATCGACTGGCTGAGCCCTGGGGCTCGAAGGCTTGGTTAATTTGATCCTCGACGGTGACATCCACCTGGACGACCGTCAGCTTCCTGTCTTCACCCAATAGGGAGGGGACCAGCGCCCGTCCGAGGGCCTGGCGAGCCGCTTCCACCCACAACACCGGATTCTTTGAGGTCACAACCGCGTCCTGCAAGGTTTCCAAGATGCTGGTCAGGTCCCGAATGGAAACCTGCTCGCGCAGCAACTGTTGCAAAACCTTCTGAACTTCTCCCAGGCTCATCAGCTTTGGTACCAATTCCTCCACGAGTCTGGGTTGCCTTTCGCCCAGGGAATCCAGCAGGCGCTTGGTTTCCTGTCGCGTCAACAACTCGTGGGCGTGTTGCTTGATAACTTCCGCCAGATGCGTGGCCAGGACCGAAGTCTGATCCACCACCGCATATCCTGCCGCCAGGGCCCGTTCGCGCCTGCTTGCTGCAATCCACTTCGCGGCCACCTGAAAAGCCGGTTCAAGCGTCTCCTTTCCTTCCAGGAGTTGAGCAGAAGCTTCGGAGCTGATGGCGAGCAAGCAATCCTGGACCATTTCCCAACGGGCGATTTCAACTCCGCGCAGCCGAATGACGTACTCGCGAGGATTCAGTTGCAGGTTATCCGTGATGTGAACAGAGGGAACAATAAAACCCAACTGCAACGCCAAGTGCCGGCGCAGGGCGCGAATGCGGCCAAGCAATTGTCCCCCCTGCTTCTCATCCACCAAGGGAACCAAGGCGCAGCCCACTTCTAGTGCCAGGTCATCCAGATGAAGCAGGGCTTCGAGTTTTTCCTGGGTGGCGGCCTTGGAGGGTTGGACAACTTCAGCAGCCCTGCTCTCGCTCCGGGTAGCCGCCCGGCGTGCGAGCCCCAGGAGCAGGCCTGCCATGAGGAAGAACGAGGTCTTGGGAAGACCCGGGATCAGCGCCAATGACAACATCACTCCCGAGACGATCCACAAAGGACGGCTGCGGGGAAAGAGCTGCTTGGCGAGGTCAACACCCAGCGTCGACTCAGAGGAGGCGCGTGTGGCCACCATGCCGCCCGCCACCGAAACCAGCAGCGAAGGGATCATGGTCACCAAGCCGTCCCCGACCGTGAGGATGGTATAGGTTCGGAGCGCCTCACTGAAAGGGATGTTGAGTTGGAAAACCCCAATCAAGAAGCCGGCAATGATATTGATGGCGGTTACCAGAATAGTAGCCAGCGCGTCGCGCTGGCTGAATCTCGCCGCTCCATCCATGGCCCCATAGAATTCCGCCTCACGGGCGATTCGCTCGCGCCGGCTCCGCGCCTGAGCTTCATCGATCAAGCCGGCGCCCAGGTCCGCGTCGATGGCCATTTGTTTTCCCGGAAGCGCGTCAAGCGTGAACCGCGCGGTGACCTCCGCGATGCGCACGGCTCCATGGTTAATGACCATATACTGAATCGCGATCAAGGCAAGGAACAACACGAAGCCGACGACGTAATTGCCGCCTACCACGAATTGGCCGAAAGCCTCGATTACGCGCCCGGCGGCGGCAGAACCTTCGTTCCCGTGCAGCAGAATGCGGCGGCTGCTGGCCAGATTGAGGGACAACCGGAACAACGTCAAAAGTAGCAACAAAGATGGAAATACGGAGAAGTCAACCGGCTGCAAGATGTACATCGACACTAACAAAACCAGCACCGCCGCGGTGATGCTGAAAGAAAGCAGAATATCCAGCACGAAGGAAGGAACGGGGACCAGCATGACGAAAACCGTGGCCACCGCGGCGGCGGGCACAATCCAGTCGCTGGGGGACTTTTCGGGATGCCGCACGGCTTTAGGAGCTGTTGCCATAATAATCCCTAGGGAACAGGGAATAGAGAACAGGGAACAGGTTGGGGAACAGGGCACAGGTTACAGGGAACAGGGAATACGTCCCGACCCGTAACCTGTTCTCAATTCCCTGTTCCCCATTCCCAATTCCCTCTTCCCTGTTCTCTCTTCCCTGTTCCCTTTGACCTATTCCCTATTCCCTGCTCCCTCTTCCCTGTTCCCTAAGCCGGGCGTGGCATGCGGGTCCATCCTTGCAGGCGGTAAATGAAGGCCAGAATCTCCGCCACGGCCGCATACAGCTTGGCGGGAATGGCCTGGCCAACCTCGACGCTACGGTAAAGCGCCTGCGCCAGCGGGGGGTTCTCAATGATGGGAATTCCATGCCAGTTGGCTTCCCGCTTGATTCGCAGTGCCAAAAGGCGTTGCCCTCTGGCCACCACCACTGGGGCTGCCATTTCCTCCGGACGATACTCGAGCGCCACGGCATACTCCGTAGGATTCGTAACCACCACGCTGGCGCGCACCACGTCCTTCAGCATGCGTCGTTTGCGCATCTGCCGCTGCAGGCGCCGGAGGCGGGAGCGGACCATCGGATGCCCTTCCGTCTCTTTGGCCTCCTCTCGGATCTCTTGCCGACTCATGCGGAGCTGGCGTTCGAAGCTCAGCCGCTCAAGCAGGTAGTCGAACAGGAACCAAACCGCAAACACCAACCCGGCTTTCCAGGCCAGCCCGTAAGCCAGCGCAAATAACCAGGTGGAGCTGGCACGCGGCGCCAGGAAACAAGAGTGCAGGATCTTGTCCCATTCACCTGAAATCAGGGTGATCCCCAGATACAGCAGATAGCCGGCGGGCAGGAGGGACTTCAAAAGCCCTCGTAGGGAAACCAGCGAAAAAACCCGACTCAGGTTCGACGCGGGGTTCAACTTCGCCGGGTTTAGCGCGAGCGCCGTGGGCGCAAAGACAAAGCCTCCCTGAGCCACCACTCCTCCGGCTGCAATCAGCCAGCTCAGCAGCAGAGGTGGGGCACCCCAACGAATGGTCAACATGGCCGTCCGCTGTAGAAGCGTCACATACTCTTTCACATCGCTCGAAGGCAGGGGGAGAGTTCGCGCCAGGAACTCCCGCCATTGGAGCCGCCAGACTTCCGCCTGCCACCACACCAGCACGGTCAGCGTCAGCAACGCCAAGGCGGAGGGCAACTCCCGGCTGCGCGCTACCTGGCCTCGTTCGCGAGCTTTCTCGCGCCGCCTCGGTGTTGCCTGTTCTGTCCTGTTCTCATCTGCCACGACAGAGACCTTTCAACGGGCAAGGTGCCACAAATGCTCCATGGTCTGGAGCGCGCGAAGGAAATACCTTTCCATCAAGACCGGCCAGTAACGGAGCGCACCCGCGAGCACCAGAAAACCCACCAGAGCCTTGACGGAGAGCCCCATAAAGAGAACCGGGAGTTGAGGCGAGGCCTTGCCGATCAACCCCAAAACGATGTCCGCCAGCACCGTCGCGATGAGCGCGGGCGCGGCAATCTGGACTGCGATGACCAGCATGGCGCCGGCAGCGTGCAACAATTCCTCCGTCGCCGCACGCGTGGCACTGGGCACGCCAGGGGGCAAATACTCGAAGCTCTTCGCCAAACCGCGCAACAGCCAGTGGTGGACACCGAGCTGCAAAAATAGAAGCAAGACGACAAGCTGGTGGAAGGTCGAAAGAACGGGTGTGTCTACCTGGGTTTGTGGGTCGATCACGTTCACCAGGGAAAATCCGATTTGGAACCCCAGTACCTGTCCGGCCAATTCCGCTCCCTCGAAGACGAAAGTCAAAGTCAAGCCAAGGATGAGGCCCACCACGACCTCGCCCGCCACTATCCGGCACCAGGTCAGCCCGTTGAAATCAAAAGCGCGCGGCGCGTATACGGGGTACAGCAACGCCGTAATGGCAACCGTCAGACCCGCCTTCACGCGCGCCGGGATACCCAAGCTGCCGAAGAAAGGAGCAAAAACCATGAGCATGCCTATACGCACCCCGACGAACACCGCCTGGGCTATCACGCGTTCCAGTCCTGTCCCCACGCGCCGGCCCTCCCCTCCTCCCTCCGACCTTGGAGCGCCGACCCCGCAGGCGCGGGGTCGGCGCTACGTTCATCCCAAATAGCGGCGAAAATCGGTCAAGACTTCCACAGTGAACATCATCAGTTTTCGAAAAGACCACGGGAGGAGAAGAAACGTGATGAGCGCGACGGCGAACAGTCTGGGGACCTGCGAGATGGTCATATCCTGAACGGAAGTCATTACTTGCAACACGCTGATGATCAACCCCATGGCCGTCGCCACCAGGAGGATCGGCGCGCTCAACAGGAAAGCCGTCTCCAGGGTTTTGCGTGCGAGTTCTACCGTCATTTCTGTCGACATAGTTATTCCTCAGTAAAAACTCTTCATTAAGGATCCCACCACCAAGTTCCAACCATCGACCATTACAAAAAGCAGGATTTTGAGTGGGGTCGAGATCATTACCGGAGGCAACTGTAGCATTCCCACCGAAGTGGTTACGGACGCCACAACCATGTCGATAACCAGGAACGGCAGGAACAAAACCGCGCCAATTTGAAACCCGGCCTTCAATTCAGAAAGGATGTAAGCGGGAACGACCACGCGCATGGGAAGGTCCTCCGGCTGCCGGGGGCGCGGTTCCTTCCCCAGTTCCACAAACAATGCCAGATCCTTTTCGCGTGCGAACTTGAGCATGAATCGCCGAAGCGGGTTGGCGCCCAGCTCGACTGCCTGAAGCGCATTCACCGTTCCGTGCTGCATGGGCACTACAGCGACCTTGTAGACCTCCAAAACCACCGGCTGGATAATGAAATAAGTCAGGAAAAGGGACAGACCAATGAGCGTCTGATTGGTGGGAGTAGTCTGAGTCCCAAGAGCCTGGCGAAGAAAGTGAAACACCACCAGCAACCTTACGAACGGTGTCATCGCCAGCAAAATGGCGGGCAGAAGGGTTAGAATCGTAAGCAGGATGAAGATAGTCCAGGGAACTGAGCTTCCCTCGCCCCGAAGGCCTGGCAAGACCAAACCGCTTTGTGGTTGGGGGAGCGGAGCGCCCAGCGCCTCGGCCGCGACCCCTACGGTCAATAAGAGAGTAATCAGGCCTTTCCGTAACATGGAAGTGGCATTCAGCTCCTGCCAAAAGTTTCGGACCCTAAAAGCCATCTTCTTGAATCCCGTCTCGGCTGTCCGGCGTCACCGCTGGAGCGTCCAATCTTGCCAGAAGAGCGATGGAGTTTCCCGTACCGCCAACAAGAAATTCCTGGTGCTGGAACTGCACGACCGCCAGAAACCTCTTCTCGCCCAACGAAAGGGTCTCCGACAAGCGCAAGCGGCGCGCCGAGCGGCGCTGCTTGAGGCCTCTGTGAACGCTCGCAGCGTGTGCAGTGAGGACAGCAAACATCCTGCCGACTGCGGCCCATAAACTTCCTTGACCAGCTCGATTCATGAACCTCTCTCCTCACAGCAAAGGTCGTCGCCAGGGGCAGGGCGCCCTCAAACAAGTTCCGTCAAGCGAATGGCCAAGATTTCGTCCAGCACGTCGAACTCCCCCCAAGCGATCATTTGACCGTTCACCAGTACCGGGACGTGTGATCCCTCCTCGAAGCAGGTATCCAGGATGACGCCCGGCGCCAGATCCAGTAATTTCCTCACCGTAAAGCGCGGGATTGGAACCTCAACACTTAGCCGACACGGGAGCCCCTTAACATGGGTCCAGGCTGCTTCCTCGCAAGGGGACCGATCAACAGATGACTCCGTCTGGTGGGGTTCCATCTTTTCTACCGTTGAACAAGAAACTCAGTAAAGTAAACTTCCTGTACACCCAGCTCCGGGGCATGCTCCCGAAGGGCCTTGGTCAATTCATCCTTGAGCTTTGCCTTGCCTGCGGGAGCCATTAAGTCGTCTGCTTTACAGGTCGTCAAGATCATCAATATCGCGTCGCGGGAGCGTGCGATCGGCAGCTCGCTTTGTTCTGCGCGACTGTGCTCCCCCAGCACCCGCTCAAGTCCAAGGTCAATCCCGACGCGAAGAAACCGGCCTCCTTCAGGGTCCGCCAGGTTCACCACAAACGGTTCAAGGTGCAAGAAGGCTCGCACTTCGGGATCTGCTTTCATTTTCTGCTGCGCAGTGGAAGCCGAGTGGCGAAACAGATACCACACCGCGCAGGCGGCAAGGGGGAGAACCAAAGCTGCTGCCACTCCCGGACGCCATCTTTCGCGGCCCCATTTGCCTGCACCTTTCCTGTGATTAGCCGCCGCCTCCATAGCCGTACAGACTCGGGAGCAAGTGGAGAGCCAAACAGATTCGGACTGCGGCTGAAGATGCGCACCGTGCGAGTGGCAATCGGAAGTGATTACCTATTCAGGAATTCTTCCGTTGGGGCTCGGATAATTCCTCCAGAACCCCTTATGCTTCTCTTGCAGTTCTCGCCCTGCAATTAGAAAAAACTAATGGAATGATTCTTAGAATCCAGGTGGGGCCCACCCTTTGCGGACGATTCGCAAAGGGTGGGCAACAAAGAAGGGAGTTACGAAATCATGGCTACGGTTGCATCGTTAGTACGTAGTTGATCATCTGATCGGCGGTGGAAATAGCGCGCGCGTTGGCCTGGTAATTACGTTCTGCCACGATTAGGTTTGAAAGTTCCGCGGTCATATCAGCGTTAGAACTCTCAAGCGACTGACCGACGATCGTGCCCCGACCCCCGGTCGCCGGCGTCCCTATGCTGGGATTTCCGGCGGAGGGGGTAGCCAGATACGTGTTGTCCCCGTTTAGCTGCAACCCTTGAGTGTTCTGAAAAGTGGCCAAAGCAACTTGTCCGAGGGTGAGCGTCTGGCCATTCGAGAAAACCCCTTGGATGCTGCCGTCGCTGTTGATAGTGAAAGACTGGAGTGCCCCGCTCGCATATCCGTCCTGCTGGGTGCTCGAGACATTTGACGAGCCGGCCGTCTGCGTGATCTGAGGCGTTCCCGTTGTTGGGTCGAAGAGTTGCCAGGTAACGTTCAATGCGTTGGCGCCGTCTGCCAAGTTCGTAACACTTATGCCGGTGACGTTGGCGGTGGGTGAAGTCAATTGTCCGTTGCCGTTAAACTGTAATGTACCGTTATTGACAACCACCGGTGAGCCGGTGCCCCCCACATCCGCAGCCGGAATTGTGATTTGGTAGGTCCAGGTATTTGCGGCAGTCTTCGTGAAAGTGAAGGTGAGGGTGTGGCTGGTGCCCAAAGAATCGTAGACCACCACGGGCTCACTGAAGCTGGCACCGCCCGTGGACGTAGCTGCTGCACCGCCCGTCAACGTGGCTGCGCCAAACGTGCCGTCGGCCATGGTCGTTGTTGTAGCAATGCTGTTGCCGGTGGTTCCTGGCGAGGATGCCGATAAGGACAGAGTTGTCGCAGCGGCAGTTGCAGTCACTGAAGCATTGGCGGCTGTTCCAGTGCTGTAAGTTGTGCCTCCGCCTGCGGTACCGTTGATAGCTGCCGCCAGGTTGGCAAGTGTGCCCGCCGCCCCGGTTGTGTCGATGAGAACCTGATCGGGCACAGTGGGGCCTGTAGAAAGCGCGGTTACGAATGTGTACGTCGTGCCCCCAATGGTGACCGTCTCACCGGCGTTCGCATTTCCCGTCACGGTGAGCACACCTGTCGCATCCGTCCCAGCCGTGCCCGACGCAACCGCGGCCGAGGCATCCAGGTTCATGGTCAATTCAACGTCAGCCGTGGCGTTAGGAGGGATGATTTGGCCGTTGGAGATTTGAATAGGGGCGAGGGTTGCAGAGGGGCTGATTACCCCGTTGACCGCAGGGTAGCCGAGCACGTAGCCGCCGTCACTGGTCACAAGATATCGATTGGCATTTTGAGAGAAGTCGCCCGCTCGAGTATAAAGCGTCGTTGTACCATTCTGCTCGAGAAAGAAGCCATTCCCTTGGATGGCCATGTCGGTGGGGACGCCGGTACTATTAATCGTCCCTTGTGTGAACGCCGAGATGACTGACGCGATTACGCTGCCGGCGCCGATTTGAGTGGGGTTCCCCGCCCCGTCCGTCCCCAGCATTTGATAGAAGAAGTCCTGAAAGTTCGCCTCCTGATCCTTGTAGGCGGTGGTATCAAGATTGGCGAGGTTATTGGAAATGACCGCAAGGTCCTGTGATGCTGCCTCGATGCCTGACAATGAAGTAGAAAAAGACCCCATAGTGTTCCTCCTGGGTTAAGTTAGTCGAAAGTCCATTAGGACGGGCTGGCCGTCGTTGGCAGCTAGCTGCTTGTCCCTGCGGATTGGCTCGTCGACAGCGAACTGGCAATCTGGCTTACCGACTGCTGAATTGCCATTGTCGACTGCAGCTCATTGAGTTCAGCTAACTGGGTAACAAACTCCGTCGGGTCCATTGGGCTCGTGGGATCCTGGTTCTGGAGTTCCGCGGACAACAAAGTCATGAATGAACTTTCACTCAGTTCGTTGTTGGTCGTAGTCGTTGAGCTTTGGGAAGAACTCGTTGAACCCGAAGTCGCAGTCGTCGAATCCAGGGGTATCATAGAGAGAGCATTGGTTACGTGCATACGGTTATTTCTCCTTCCTTTTATTGCGTGTCCTCAAACACGCAGGTTAATTCGGGTCGTTGACAGCCCGAGCCCCCAATCTTCGGAAACAGTTGGAGCCTCGGGCAAAGATGTATACGTCTGGCCTGGGGAATAGCTTGAAAAACTCTGCCGAGGTTCTGACGGACTTCCGTGGGAATTGTCTGATCCGGTTCCCTCCGGCGTTCCTCCGGAGACCGAGCCCTGGAGCACATCGAGGTGTTCCACACGAAGGTTTCGCTCGCTCAAGGCCCGCTCCAGTTGTGAGAGTTGGTTCGCCAGCATCACTTGCGTATCGTGTGCTTCCACACGAATCGAGGCCCCAATGTCACTGCCTTTTACAATCGTGTGGACATCAATTGGGCCAAGCGCCTCAGAGCGCAGCCTGACTTGCATCTCTGCATTGCCCGCTTGTTGTGTAAACCGCGCCGAACGTACGACCGTTTCGGCATTGGCCTGGTAACCCTCGATGAGGCTTGCACTGCCTGGTTCGCCCCGGCCCTGCGATGCTCCAGCCGCCTCGGGGGAGGCGCGGCCAGCTTCCGCACTCCCCTCCGGGATAAGCTGCGGTGTAAGCGCTGGATCGGTGCTGGCCTTCGGTAGGCTGCCCTTCCCGTCCGCCGCTTTCGTCAAGTCCTGGGCTGCTTCCCCACCCTTGTTATCGGCAGAAGTGTCAGCCTGCTTGGTGTCGTGGACCGAGGACCCCGTTTCTATGTCATTCGTTTGGGCGGGATCCTGTACAAGCGAGGCTGGCGTGCCATCTGGCGCAGCATCGCTGTTAGCCCCGGACGCAGCCTGGCTGTCCCCCTGAGAATTCTTGATTCGATTCGAATTCTGTGGCTCGTCCACCCGCCCGGTTGACACCGCCTTAGTCAACTCAAAGGGCATAGACGGCGAAAAGTCCGGCGAGTACGGGCCCAGCGTTGAAATCTGCGCAGGGGGACCTGTAGCAGCATAGGCGCTGGATTGAGATTCCGGGCCGCTCTCCGCCTGCTGACGAGTCCTTGCTTCGGGGGCACTGGAAGAACCTTGCTGCTCCAACTGTGTCGTCCCCTGGTGCAATGGCGCACGTGTTTCCGCTCCCGCAGCTTGAAAGCCTTTGTCCAAATCACTCGGACTTGTGGGATCGATCCGTTCCCACGTTGACGCTGATCCCTTCACAGGAGCAGACCCCTCTTGCCCCGTTATGACGCCTTGGACCAGACGCGATGGCTGCGGGCTGGAACCGTCTTCAGCGCGCGTCGTTATGTTCGCTAGAGGTGTAGTTGTCGCTTTCAGTTTGTCTTGAGGATTTTCAGTTTTGGCAGTTGGTTCCACCCCGGCGCCCTGTACCTCTTTGTTCAAGGTGCTCGGACTTGTCGCTTGCAGCGTTTCAATGCCGGCCGGCGTCGGAGCAGATCCCGTCACAGGGGTTGCCCCCTCTTGTCCCGACGTGACGGCCTGCACGGCGCGTGGTGGCTGCAAGGTCGAACTGACTTCGGCTGGCGCCGCTTTGTTCGCCGAAGATGCTTTTGAGTCTTTATCTTGGGACGCCTCAGTTTTGGGAGAAGTCGATGCCACCGTCGCTAATTCCAATGGGATGGACCGCGAAAAGTCCCGCGACTGCTGGCCGTGCTTGGGACCTATTGCGTCCTGGGCGTTGGATTGAGATTCCGGGCTGCTTTCCGCCTGCTGTTGCCCCGCCCTTGCTTCGGGACCACTGGAATGGTCTTGCGGTTCCAACATTGTGGTTACGTTCTGCACCGGCGCAAGTGGTTCCCCTCTAGCGCTTTGTAACCCTTTGTCCAAGCGGCTCGGACTTGTCGCGTCAAGGGCATTCATCAGTCCCGACGTTGATCCTGCGACATACGCGGGCCTGTCCTGCCGCGCCGCGAAGGGCTGAGCCAGGCATGACGACTGCAAGGTCGAACTGGCTTCGGCAGTGGCTGCACTGTTCGCGGAAGAGGCTTTTGAGTTTTTATCTTTGGGCTCTTCAGTTTTGAGAGAACCGGCAGAAGGCTGCGTAACTTTACCGCCCAGGATGCTGGCATTCAGGTTGGCCTTGCTCACTGCCTCATTCTGCAAAGCTGCCTGCGCAGGAACAGGGTTCCCGTCGGTCGTGTTGGCTCGAGGGTCGGCAGTTTCCGCGTCCCGCTCATCCGCAGCCTGCGCAGAGTCTTTGGTAATGGTCGAAGCAATTTCGGGGGATAAGCTGGTTGCATTGTTGGAGCTGACTGTCGCTGCCTGCCCGGGATTCGGAGTTGGCGTGTTGCTGCCCGCCGATTTGCTATGTTCGGTAACGGGAACTGCCGTCACAATTGCGGCCAACGATACCGAGGGGCCGACAGCCTGCCGGCTTTGGTTCCCATCTCTAGACGAAGAGCTTTTTCCTGGCGCACTCTCAGGTTCGCTTACGCCCGATGTGAGAGTCGGGTTTGTCTTCACCTGAAGCTTGCGATCAAGTTCAGTCGCAAAATCCACATTCGCCTGCAAATTAGAGGCAGGCGGGGTAATGGCAGCGGTTCCAACTTGGCCCTCTATATTCATAGCATTGATGGCGAGGATTCCCATCGTCCCTGCCCCCTTGGGGCACCAGTAAATGAGCATCCGATGGTCCAAACTATTCTCAAGCGGGCGCCAGTGCCAAGAGGCCGGAGATCTTCTGATTCATCAATGGGTTTCAGGATTAGGAAGGGAGAAAGGTGAGGTGGCTTGAAGGTTTACCGACCGTCTCTCGGGGAAAGATTTGCCGAGCGTCCAGGCAATTACTAACCGTCATGGGCAGTTTGGGGGCAAGTCAGGAAAAGGTCAGTTGCTTGTTGGTGATCGCGGCGTGCCTGAGTTTTTCGGTAGGCGGCAAGCTGACGTTCGTAAAGCCGTTCAATGACCTCCAGTTTTTGCCGCGCTTGCCTATATTCAATCAGTTGCCTCTTGTGTTGCTGACTCACACTTTCGACAACCTGTGCTACAGCGTTTATACGTCTGAGCCGTACAATCGAACATACGACCTGGAATTGAAGTTCTGCTGCGGTCATTCCATCCTTCAGGCTCTTCGCCAGCGAGCCAGCCTCCTCAAGCCCGCCCTGCCTCAAAGTGGCGAGTTGCTTTTGCGCGTGAATCAGGTGATGGGTTAAGGCCTCGAGGCGCTGGCCCTCGCGCCGTTCATATAGCGCGCGCACTCGCCGAAGGGGCTTCAGAGGAAACCGGAATGCCATAATGGAACCCACTACCCTGGAATGGCTTGCAAGGCCGAAAGCGTCCGGTCGAAGGGCGCCTTCTCATCCTGGCGCTGCTGTAGAAAGGCAGTAAGCGTCGGCAGTACCGCAAGAGCTTGGTCCAAAATTGGGTCCAGGCCTTTTTGGTACGCGCCCACTCGAATAGTGTCTTCGGAAGCACCATAAACGGCGGCCAAGCGGCGAAGCCGAGTGGCTTTTTCCAGGTGTGCTCGCGTGCAGACGGCAGGCATGAGGCGGCTAAGGCTGTCGAGGATCCCGATGGGCGGGAAATGGGCTTGTGAAGTAAGTCGTCGGTCGAGCACGATGTGGCCGTCCACAAGCGCCCGGACGGAGTCCACAAGAGGATCGAGTTGGTCATCGCCTTCCATCAGCACGGTGTAAAAGGCGGTGATGCTACCTCCATTAAAGCGTCCGGCGCGTTCAATCAACTGCGCGAGGAGACTGAAGACCGAAGGTGTATACCCTTTCGCGGTAGGCGGCTCACCGGCAGCCAATCCGATTTCGCGTTGCGCCATCGCAAAGCGTGTTAGCGAATCTACCACCAACAAGACCTGTTTACCGCGGGCGCAGAAGTATTCCGCTACAGCCGTTGCCGTAAGGGCCGCGCGGATGCGAAGCAATGGAGATTGATCGGAGGTCGAGACGACGACCACGGACCGCTTGCGTCCCTCTTCCCCAAGCGTGCCTTCCAGGAACTCTCGCACCTCCCGCCCGCGCTCCCCGACTAGCGCCAAGACGGCAAGGTCGGCGGCGCTACCCCGGGTCATCATACCCACCAATGTACTCTTGCCCACCCCACTCCCGCCAAATACCCCTACTCGTTGCCCGCGGCCACAGGTGATAAAAGCATCGATAGCTCGAATGCCCGTAGCGAGACCTTCCTGGATGGGGAGTCGCTCAAGAGGAGCGGGGCCCGAAGCGTGGAGAGGTTGATGATCACGCGCACGGTAATCCGGAAGGGAATCCAGAGGCCTCCCCACTGCATCAATTACCCGGCCCAGCAACTCTTCTCCTACGCGGATGGTGGGCCGCACGCCCCAGGTCATAATGCGGTCGCCATATCGAATTCCACCCAGCCTCTCCAAGGGCATGGAGAGCACGTTGAGTCCACGAAATCCGATGACCTCGCCGGGGGAGACATGTCCCTCCGAATCAACCACCTCGCAACACTCGCCCACGCAACAGAAAGGACCTTCAGATTCGACCAGGTGGCCGATCGCCTTGGTGACACGACCGAACCATCGGGACGTGGAGCACCAATCAAGGTACTGGAAATAAGGAGCTAATTGCGTCGAAGGGTCCATCAAGTTGTCACCGGGCGCTGGGCCAACAGGTCGAAGAATCCTCGCTCAATCTCCGCCAGTTGGGCTTCCAAGGTGAGCTCTGTGGTGCCCAATGCCGTCTCCAGCACACAGTGGCCCATCCCGAGTGTCGTGTCGCCCAGCAACTCTGGTGCCGGGCGATGATCTTGCTGGTTGGCAAAGAAATCGTGCCAAGCATAGACATGGTCGGGATGCACGCGCAACCGCGCGCTGGTGCCGGCGGCCATCTTCTCAAGCGCCACTCGCACGACCCCGGCCAATAACAAAGGATCGACCTGTACTTCGCGGTGCAGGATCTTCCGCGCGATCCCCACTGCCAGCTTGACCACTTCTGCTTCCACACGGCAGAAGTAACCTTCTCGCTCGCGCGCAAAATCCTGTAGGGCCTTGGCGATGCCTTCGCGCTCAGCCGCAAGCTCTCGCTCAAACCTCGCGCCAGCCTGGGCTTCACCTTCTCTGATACCCAAGGCTCGGGCTTGTTCCTCCTTTACCCGGACCTCGTCTTCGCTGAAGCCTATTATTTGGGGAGGCGTCGATTCAAGCTCGGCCTGCTTGGCAGGATTAGAGTCCTCTGCTGTTTCCTTCCCATTTCCTGCGTTTTGTTGCCCGTCTTGAGCCATTGCCTCCAGCACGGGCCGGTAGACATAGGGCTGAACCGTCGGCGGCCTGGCTTCGTCAACCGCAGCACGGGTCCTAGACCACATAAGCGTCTTCTCCGTAGCTCTTCAATGCAATCTTGCCGTCCGCTTCCAGCTTTCGCGCCAAATTCACGACCTCCTGCTGCGCCTGATGAACCTGGCGGGAACGAATGGGTCCCATGGCCTCGATGTCCTCTTTCAACATCTCTACAGCGCGAGAGGACATGGATTTGTAAAAGTGGTTCCTCAGGTCCTCTGACGCACCCTTCAGGGCCGTGGCCAGTGTTTTCTTATCCACTTGGCTCAACACCTCCCGGATACTGGCCTCCGGGATAGTGCTGAGGTCTTCAAAAGCAAACATAAGATCCCGGATGGCCAGTGACAGCTTGGGATCTTCCTGTTCGATGGCGGTCAGGATTTCTTCGCAGTATTTGCGATCAACACGGTTGAGCATCTCGGCCACCGCGCTCACGCCCCCATAGGCACGCCGGCTCTGCTCTCCAAGTGCGGCAAGTTTCTTGTGGAGGACCACCGAAATCCTTTTGACCATTTCCGTTGAAAATTGCTGCATCCCGGCAAGCCGCCGGACTGCTTCGGCCCGCAGTTTTTCAGGCAACAATACAAGCAGCGAAGTTGCCGTCCTGGCGCCCAAATGAGCCAGCACCAGCGCGATCGTCTGAGGGTGCTCACCCTCGACAAACTTCACAAGCTGCGTGGGGTCCGCCTTCTGCAACGTGTCGAGGTTTAGAACGCTGGCTTCTTGCGCTTGCATAACCTGTTCAAGCAACACGCTCGCCCCCTCCTTCCCGAATGCCTTAACTAACAATTGGTTGGCGTACTCCTGTCCCCCTTGTGCTAGATATTCTTGAGTCAGTGACAACTGGTGATACTCCTGAAGTACTTGAGCTGCCTCCTCTGAAGAGACATAACTCAGTTCGGCAATTTCCTGTGTGAGCCGCTGTACCTCGGGCGTGCAGAGGTGCCGGAAGACCTCGCTGGCCACGTCATCTCCCAGGAGCACCAGTAGAATTGCGGCCTTCCGGATTCCCGTCATGGCTTGGGTTTCAGATCCCTGCTTGTTCTTGGGGGTTGCCTCTTGCGCCGCTATGGAAAGAGCTTCGGTCATGCTCAAGCCTCACTTTGCCGGAGCCAGTTTTGGATCAAACGGCTTGCAGCTTCAGGATTTTTCTTGATTTTTTCAACCAATTGCTTCTTTAGTACGACGGCTCTTTTAACTTCCACGTTGATGTCGGTTAACTCCCGTGGGGCACCCTCGTCCACACTCTCACCCTCCCCGGCTTTCGACTCTGACTCACGCGGCGGTGTCCCAGCTTCGCCCAACGCACCCTGTTGAATAGGTCTTGCCGGAAGTTGCGGTTGCTCAACCGCGAAAGCGGCAATAATCTGCCTCTTGACAGGTCGGAGAACCAGGAAATAAATCACGAAGAACAATGCAGCCAAACCCGCGTAACGGATCACTCCCATCCATTCTTGGAGCAGCGGAGTAAGACGCTCCGGCAGGCTGGGGGGAGCGCCCCCGGGAGAAATACCGGCAAAAGAAATGTTTTGGACTGACAAGTGATCGCCCCGAGCGGGATCGAAGCCTATCGCCGCCTTAGCGAGTTCTTCGATCTGTTTCATCTCCTCAGCCGACCTTTTACGGCGGGCCTCAACCTTGCTGCCACCTTCGGACTTGGTCTCTACCGCATCGTCCACAAGAATCGCCGCGGCGACCCTTTTTATCCCTCCCGGGGGTTGCACAACGTGGCGCACTGCCTTGCTGACAGCGTACGTCTTATTCTCAGTCCGTTGAGCCGCTTGCTCAGGTGTGTTGTCCAAATCCGCCGATGCAGCCCCCTGCGCGCTTGAGCCCGGAACGTTACTTGGCGTGCCAGGTATTCCTCCCGAGTCCGTGTCCGTCGAATTATCCTCAGAAATTTGCGACGTCAACACCACTGAGCCGTTCGGATCGTAGGTCTCCTGCGTACTATCGCTGGTTGCCAGATCGTATTCGATGGTTACATTGGCTCTCAGCCCCTCCGCTCCCACGACCGGACTCAAAGTTGAAACCAGTTTTTCGGACAGGCGGTGTTCGATTGCCTCGATTTCGTCACGGTCCACTCCCCGTTGATGCCCCCCCGTCAGCATGGGAACATTGCCGTCGGCATCAATCACCGTCACGTTTTCCGGACGGAGGTTGTCCACCGCGCTAGCCACCAAGTAAGTAATGGACCTGATCGCACTGTCCGTCAACCTTCCCTCCCGCAACTTGACCACCACTGAGCCCTTCGCCTCGCGTTCACGCTCGGTAAAAACAGAGTCGTGAGGTAAGACAAGGTGAACGCGGGCAGACTGCACTTGCCGAATCGCTCGGATGGTGCGTTCCAGTTCTCCTTCCAGCGCCCTTTGGTAGTTCACCCTTTCAGCAAAGTCGCTCCCAGCCCAATTGGGCTTGTCGAACAGTTCCAAACCCAGCCTTCCGGTTTGAGGCAATCCCTGGGACGCGAGGTCCAGTCGCACCGTGTCAAGCTTGCTGGCAGGAACGCGCAGGCTCGTCCCATCGCTTGAGATCTCGTAGGGGATATTATCGGCCGCAAGCGTTCGAGCGATGGACTGCGCTTCTTCCGGCTGAAGCCCTGAATAGAGCGGTTTGTAATCGGCTTTGCTTATCAGGAATATGAACACCAAGAGACTCAGGACGACCAGGCACGCCCCCGCCCCAAGCGTGATTTGCTGCTTTCGATTTAACCCACGCAGATACTTCTGAACTTGCTCGATCATCTCCCTGAGGTGCAGCGCCATTCCTCACCCTTCAGAAAGCCGTTCCCGAGACGTCCCGGTAGGCCTGAATGATCTTGTTGCGGACTTGCATCATGAGTTGGAAGGAGAGGTTTGCCTTTTCGACCGCAATCATTGCCCTATGGATATCCTGGCCCTGCCCATTCAAAAGCCCCGCTATTTGTTGGTCGGCCTCGGTGTGGAGTCGTTCTATGTGATTGAATGCCGCTTGAAGCTGGGAAGCGAAATCCGATCGCTCGTCAGCCGCCTTCCCTATCTCGACTCCCGCATTAGCCTGGCTAAGCTGCGCAATCCCTGAGAGCGGACTGCCCATCGTTCACCTCCCACAGCTTCGGAGATTGATTAGCTAAGGATCTCAAGCGACTGGCTGATCATATTCTTCGTCGCTTGCACAGCGGCGACATTGAGCTCATACGAACGAGCCGCTCCCATCAGGTTTACCATTTCCTCAATCGGGTTAATGGCAGGGTAAGCAACGTAGCCTTGGCTGTCAGCGTCGGGATGCGCCGGCTCATATCGCTGGACTGGGGGTGTCGGGTCAGGCACCACACGCTTGACTTCCACCCCTTGTGCATACCGGTCGCTGACACCCGAAAGGACCCCTGCAAACCGCATATTACCGGCCTGGACCGTCTCGAAAACAACGAGTTGCCGCTGATAAGGACCGCCTTTGGGTGTCCGGGTGGTCTGCGCGTTGGCTAAATTACTGGCCAGCACTTCGGCGCGTTGTCGCTCCGCCGTAAGCGCTGACCCGCTGATCTCCAGGACTCCAAATAGATTCATGTGACTAGCTCCCTTCTTTAACAGCAGTGGATATCCGCTGGAACTCCTGTCGCAGGAGCTCCACCCCCAATCGAAATTGCAATTGCGTCCGCGCCAGCAACAGACTCTCGCGATCCAGGTTGACGTTGTTCCCATCCGGCCGCTCAATTAAACCCGGAACTTCAAATACCCGTGGCGTCGGAGCTTCAGGCCCCAGCCGATCCTCGGCGCGGCGCATCTCGCCCTGAAAATTGATGTCTCGTGTCCGGTAACCCGGCGTATCGACATTCGCCAGATTGCTTGCAATCAGCTTTTGCCGAAATGCCGCGAGGTCCAAATACTCGCATAGCTCCTCCATCCGGCTCATGACGGCCTCCTGGGTGGAAGTCCGAACTCTCGGATCTTGTTGCGCACCGTACGAAGGCTCACCCCCAGGATCTCTGCCGCGCGAGTTCTATTTCCTCCCGTAGCCTCAAGAGTCCTCTCAAGCAGCTGCCTCTCCATGTCTCGCAGCGTAACCCCTTCGGTGGGGAATCTGGCGGTCGCTGTTTTCTTGTCCGCCACTTCCTTTCCTTCCAGAACCTCCACACCTGCCACCTGACCACTGGAGAGCACCAGAATCCGCCGCACGACATTTTCCAGTTCCCGCACATTCCCCGGCCAGCCGTATTCCATCAAGCGCCTGAGAAGTTCCTCAGAGAGGCGAATGGCCCGCGAAGGCGCCGCGTGCTTGTGAACGAAGTGCTCGACGAGTTCGGGAATGTCCTCCCGGCGTTCGCGTAGCGGCGGCAGCGTGAGTGGGACTACATCAAGCCGGTAAAAGAGATCCGCGCGAAACCTCCCCTCTTCGACCAGCGAGCTGAGGTTTCGGTTCGTCGTGGCGATGACGCGCACATCGACGCGAAGCGGCCGCGTATCGCCCAGCCGGTCGACTTCGCGCTCCTGAAGAACTCGCAGCAGCTTGGGTTGCAGGCTGGCTGGCATCTCGCTGACTTCGTCCAAAAGGATGGTCCCCCCCGAGGCGAGTTCAAACTTGCCCGGCCGGGACGCCACGGCCCCCGTAAACGCTCCCCGAACATGCCCGAACAACTCGCTCTCCAGCAGGGCTTCCGGGAAAGCCGCACAGTTTACGGCCACGAAGGGATAATCTCGCCGCGCGCTCGTACGATGAATAAACCGGGCGAGCAGTTCCTTCCCCGTGCCGCTCTCGGCAACAATCAGCACGTCCGCGTCACTCTTCGCCACCTGACACGCCCGTTCCAACAGGCGCCGCAAACAAGCCGAATGGCCGACCATTCCCCCCGGCGGAGATCCTTTCGTCCGTTGAACCGTATCCCCCAGAACTCGCAGGACTGCCTGCCGCAACTGTTCAAAGGATACCGGCTTCACCAGATAATCGCAGGCGCCCTGCTGCATTGCCAGCACCGCCTCGGGCACGTTTCCGAATGCAGTCAGGAAAATCACTGCGGTATCAGGCGCTAAGGCGCGCACATTCTGCATGACTCGCAGACCGTCACCATCCGGCATGCGCATGTCCGTGACGACCAGCCGACAGGGAGAGGAACGAAACCGTTCCATCGCCTCGCGCGTTCCCGAAGCCGTCGTCACTTCCCACCCATGGCGGGTGAAGTTCGCCTCTAAAGCGGCTCGCATCGCCGGCTCGTCATCAACTACCAGTACCCGATTCATCTCCTGCTCCTGACCTTGGAAAGCTCAAGGTAAAAGCTGTGCCTTTTCCTGGGACGCTCTCAACCAAGACCTTTCCCTGGTGCTGTTCCACGACCTTTTTTGTAAGCGCCAGCCCCAGACCGGGACTTCCTGGGTTCGTGGTAAAGCCCGCCTCGAAGATCCTGGCCAGTTGCTGCGGTGGAATCCCCGTTCCTTCGTCACGGAAGACCACTCGAATGGGCAAACCTTCAGCCTGTCTGCCGCAATGCACTGACAGGCGCAGGACGCCACCGGGGGTCAAGGCGCGAAAAGCATTCAGCGCCAAGTTGATAAACACCTGCTGGAGTCGATGAGCATCTGCAAGCAAGAGAATCTCCGGCTCACACGCGCTGAACTCCATTCGCATTCCTCGCTGTCGGGCCAGAGGTTGAAGGAAGTCCATCGTCTCCCTTAGCAAGCTCACGATGTTCACTGACGAGAGTTCTGACCGCGGCTCGCTGTGGAACTGGAGAACGTTGTTGACCGTAGCTGACAGTGTCCGCAAACCCGCCTGCACCTGTTCCACCCATTTATGGAGAACCGGTCGCTCTTCGGTTGCATCGGCCAGAAGACCTGCGAAAAGTTCCAAACTGCCGAGGGGGTTCCGAATCTCGTGCGCCAGTAACATCGCCATCTGTGCGAGGTCTTGGGTGCGGCGGGCTGCCTCTCTTTCTTTATCGAGCCGTTTGCTTTCCGTGATGTCGCGAAGGATAAAGATCCATTCCCCCCCCGAATCTTCGTTGCCACTGAGCGGCGTACGAGATACGGCAAGGAAATGCACCCCGTCCCGCTTATCGACCGACCACTCCCTCTCTGCGCCTGCAGACTGCAAACCCGAAGTTGCCTCGAGCTTCTCAATCACCTCCCTTGCAATGCTCCTTGTCGTTTGTCGGGGCGATTGGCACGTTCCCAGTAAGCCCAGGGCGGCAGAGTTTGCCAGCTTTAGTTTGTGGTCTTCATCAACTACCAGAACTCCGCAGGGCAGGCATTCCAAGGTTCGGCTCAGGTAGGCGCGGATTCTCTTATTATCCTCGAGGCTCTGATTCAGATCTTGATTTGCTCTTTCAAGCTCCCGTCGCAGCCTCGCAACCTCTGCCTGGAGCTGAGAATAAAAGCTCTCGAGCGATCCCGCTGCGTTGGCAAACCAGTGGAACGCTTTTACCAGATTAGCCGAGCGTTGGCGCAACTGACCGGTGGGCGTCGGCGCGGGCCTTCCTTGCCGCGTCTCAGGAAAAGTTTGCATGGCTTAGTTGGCAATTGCAGGAGACATGCCAACTTCGAGCTCCCAATCTAAGATTCCTCTCAGCAAATCGCCTCAACTTGGCAAGTCGACGTGATCAGGACGAAGCGCTGAGCCGTTTTCGGACAAGATGAATGCCCGCTCGATGACGTGTTCCAGCTCACGAACGTTCCCAGGCCACGAGTAGGCCTCCATAGCCTTCGCCACCTCGAAAGATATTGACTTCGAGGGAACGCCGGCCTCACGGCAGAATGAGTCCAGAAAATGAGTTGCCAGGAGGAAAATGTCTTCTCTCCTCTCGCGAAGCGGCGCAAGTTCAATCGGAAAGACGGATAGCCGGTAATAGAGGGCATCGTTGAACCGCCCTGCGGCCATGGCGCGCGTTAGATCGGCGTTGGTAGCCGCGATGACACGCACATCGACCTGGAATACGTCCGGGCTTCCCAATCGTTGGACTTCTCCTCCTTGCAGGAAGCGCAGCAACTTGGCCTGCATGCTCAAAGGCAGCTCTCCTACTTCGTCCAGGAAAAGCGTTCCACCATGCGCAGAATGGATTCTTCCCAACCGCGACTGGAAGGCTCCCGTGAAAGCCCCCCGGGTATGCCCGAACAATTCCGACTCCAGCAGAGATTCCGGAATGGCTGCACAGTTCACAATGACAAAGGGATGCTGGGCCCGGGGCCCGAGATTGTGGATGGCTCGCGCCATCAATTCCTTGCCGGTCCCCGTTTCGCCCATGATGAGGACCGTCGTATTGCGGCGAATCACCAGTCTGGCCAGACGAAAGGCCCGCTGCATCGCCCCGCTCGTTCCCATCATCCCGGGCAATGGCTCCTCCCTTTTCACCTCCGGCGCGATCTTAGCCGTGCCGGCCCGGCGCTCCTTCAACCCCTCAGCTCCTATTCCCCACTCCATCGAGTCCTGCGCATCGGGGGAATCCAGTGGCAAGCCCTCAGGGGGGGAAAGCCTCTCAACCAGGCAGCGTTCCTCAGCTTCGGAGCCAAGGACCAGAACCTGCACGTGGGGATGCCGCGACTTGATAGTGTCAACCAGCTCCTCTACATCAAGGTCGGGCAACCAACGATCGAGCAAAAGTGCTCTGAACGCTCCGTCCTCAACCCGGGATAACGCTTCGGCCCCCCCCATCGCCTCTTCGACGGTCCAACTGCGCTCGCCCAACCATCTGAGAATCCGCTTTCGAAACTCTTTATTCGCGCTCGCCACAATCGCGGCGCTCCGAGCGCCGGCCACTACTTCGTAATTCGATGGGCTCATTTCCTGCTCCAAGGGCACCTATTATAGATATGGCATCATTAGAAACTCATTAACCCCTCATTAAACTTTTCTATGATGAAGAGGCGGATAAGGTGTGGAAACCTGTAGGCAAAAAACCACGTAAGTATGCTTCACAATGGCTATAGGCTGATGGACAGTGAGCCGACGAGAATCCGCGCGTGGACGCAACCGCTCAAGCGCCACCCTGACCAGTTCGCCCAGCCCGACCTCCTCATTCGCAGGGCCGGTCGTCCTCCCCCTCGGCCGATGCCCGGTATGACTGATACAATTGGACCATATTTTCAGCCTGCACAAGTGACTGCTGGATAACCTTCCGGTACTCTTGCGCGTCGGAGTCAGCGAGAAGAGCCAATTCAAGTGTACCGCGCAAAGACGTCAAGGTCTGACTCAATTGATGGAGAAAGACGCGCGTCCGATCATTGTACGGCAGCGAGTTGCTCAAAGAGTCGCTCGCGACGCTTTGCCGAGGGACAGCTTCCGCGCCGGATGCGGAGGGAAATGCACGCACGAGTTCGAAAGGCGCCCATTCCTCCTCGGGACGTGCCGTTTCCGCTGGTTCCACGCTTTTCATCCCCTTATCTCCCTTTCCCCAACTGATAGCCAACGTTCCGAACCGTGCGAATGAGTTTGTTTTCAAAACCCTGATCAACCTTCTTGCGCAAGTAGTTGATGTAAACATCGACGACGTTCGTCATGGTGTCGAAAGAAAAATTCCAGACGTGCTCGATAATCATGGCCCGAGTCACACACCGTCCGGCATTACGCATGAGATATTCGAGCAAGGCAAATTCGCGTGGTGTCAGGTCGATACGGCGCCCCGCCCGCCTGACCGCCCTCTCGGCACGATCCAATTCCAAGTCCTCGACTCGCAGAACGATACCAATCGTATTTGGACCTCGTCTCAGTAAGGCTCGCACGCGTGCCGACAGCTCGCTAAACGAAAACGGCTTCGTCAGGTAGTCGTCCGCCCCGAGGTCCAGCCCCTTCACCCGGTCCTCCACGCGTGCGCGGCCGGAAAGGACCAGGACAGGAAGGGAGGGCTTTTGGGTGCGTATCTGCTTCAGCACTTCCAAGCCATCAATTTTGGGAAGCACTAAGTCCAGGATGACTAAGTCAAAGCTGGCCTCACCCACTAACGACTGGGCGTCTTCTCCATCCCACGCCAAATCCACCGCATACTGTTCCGATTCCAGACCCTTCTTTATAAAGCTGGCGACGGGCCTGTCATCCTCTACCACGAGAACCCGCATGGCCTCTCCCGTCAGGGGCGATCACTCTTCCGCAATTCGTCAGTCCTTACGAATGCCTGTTCTCATTAGCCATTTCTCACATCGGCGGGAAGGGCTCGGGAGATTAGGAAAAAGTTAACACCGCCCGATGTTGCCCTTGCCAGGGATGGTCATCGCGCCGGGCGTTCAGATTAACCTCGCATCGGTTGCCGTCTTGAGCGCAAATTCCAAGAGGGTTTTGTTCCCTTTCGCCGGGCGACGGCTGTGGTTCTCTTGCGCTCTTTCCTCCAGCAAGCGGCTAAAGTCGCGAGAGGGAAATCCGATTGTCACAGTGAGGGAGCTTAGCGCAGCTCGTTGGCGCCCGCTTGGCGAGCAACCCTGCTTGCCCCGATTTGGGGCGCGCTCATGGAACAAATCCCATGTTTGAGCCTTCAATGCCAAAAGTCCTAGTGGTTGACGATGACCCCTCTATGCGCGGTTTCTTAAAGATGGCCATCGCCCCGAAGGCTTCGCGTGTGGATGTTGCCGAAAATGCTGCGAACGCGCTGGAAGCCATTGAAAGTGGCAATTATGACATCATTCTGTGTGACATCTGGATGCCTGGATGTTCCGGCATGGAGCTCTTATCCATGGCACGGCAATCGAAATGGGATGTGGGATTCATTCTGGCCACCGGCCAAGTCCAGATCGAGCAAATCATCGAGGCGTTGCACCTGGGGGCGTCCGATTTCCTCCTAAAGCCCTTTACTATTGTGACCTTGGAACAATCTGTCTCACGCGCCTTCCGCCTGCTCCAAATGGAGCGCGAATCACGCGCTTACCGCACCTCACTGGAAGCCAGCATTGAGCGACGCACGCGGGATTTGATGCGGGCCTTGCGCGAATTGGAGGAAAATTTCCAAACCACACTCGAGGCTCTCGTCCTTGCCCTGGACGCCCGCGAGCATGAAACCTACGCGCATTCTTTGCGGGTACGTGCCTACACGCTCCATCTGGCCCGCTTGGCCAGCTACCCCCCGGCACTCCTGTCTCCACTCGCCCATGCTGCACTCTTGCACGATATCGGCAAAATTGCGGTGGCCGACTCCATCCTGCTTAAACCAGGAAAGCTCACTGAAGAGGAATGGATCGAAATGCGACGGCATGTTTTGGCCGGAGAGCAAATATTAAACCGAATCCCCTTCCTCAGACCCTCCGCACCTGTCGTGCGGCACCATCACGAACGATACGATGGAAAGGGTTACCCCAATGGGGTGGCCGGCGAGCAAATCCCACTCGGAGCACGCCTGTTCACGCTGGCTGATACTCTGGATGCGATGACCTCCGACCGGGCTTACAGGAAAGCATTGGGATTGTCAGAGGTTCACGCGGAGGTCACCCGCCAGCGAGGGTTGCAATTCGATCCCCAGATCGCAGACCTGTTCCTTAAAGTTCCGCAGAGAGCGTGGCAGCAGGTACGAGATTCAGTCGGGCAACAATTTGCCGATTGGCGATTGGCGATTGCAAACCTAGGCGCAATCGAAGATCGACAATCGCAAATCGCCAATTCCCGCCATCCTGCCAAAGAATACGAGCAGGGTCACTAAGTGCCCTCTTCAGCGATCTGCAATTCTTGTTTCTTGTGCTTCGGGGGTTTGTGCTTGCGGCTTTCATGCCGTTGCGTCGGCGGAGGGGATCCGATCTCGGTGCGCGCTCGCCGCTTGACTTCCTTGCTGGCTCGGAAAGGCTTCTGCTTTCGTGAACTCATCCAGGATCACCCGCTGGCTTACCCCTACCTTCGGCGATTAGGGTGGCGGAAGTGTGTCGGAATCGAACCGACCGGTCCACCATAGGCAGACCCGCAGGATTTGAAGTCCCGGACGGACACCAGCCCACATACACTTCCGCCACCATTATAGCTTACTGTGTGGTGGAGAAAAGCCTTTGACTACCCTAAACCGAACGGATAAGTTAAATGAATCAGTATCATGTTAGAAATCCAGGCAACGGAGGTAGCATGGCAAGCTTTCTGGTGACCGGCGGCGCCGGGTTCATCGGGTCGGCCTTGGTCAACCGACTGGTTGAACTGGGCCACTCGGTTCGAGTGGTGGACAATTTCAGCACGGGGTTTAGACGGAATCTCGATAATTGCCTGGGGCGCATCGAACTCGTCGAAGGTGACCTTGCGGACCTTGCCGTTTGCAAGGCCTGCGTCGAGAGAGTGGAATACGTGCTCCACCAAGCCGCAATCCCTTCGGTCCAGCGCTCCGTGGAAGACCCGATCAGCAGCCATAGGGCCAATGTCACCGCCACCCTCAACATGCTGGTGGCGGCCCGAGACGCCCAAGTGAAGCGCTTCGTATTTGCCAGTTCCTCCTCCGTATATGGAGACAGCGAGACGTTACCAAAGGTAGAAACCATGCCCGAGAATCCCCTCTCTCCTTACGCTCTTACGAAACTCGCGGGAGAGAAGTACAGTTTAGTCTTCCATCGAATCTACGGCCTCCCGGCTGTTTCCCTCCGTTACTTCAACGTGTTCGGCCCACGTCAGGATCCTCACTCCCCCTACTCGGCGGTTATTTCCCGCTTCATCGAGGCGGCGCTGCGAGGCATTCGCCCCATCGTCTACGGCGATGGAGAACAGTCGCGCGACTTTACGTATGTCGATAACGTGGTTGAGGCCAACTTGCTCGCTTGCCTTGCGGACGGTGTAGGCGGCATGGTGTTCAACGTCGGCACAGGCCAGCGACATACTCTCAACGGCCTGCTTTGTTCTCTTTCCGCCATCGTAGGACGCCAGTTGCAACCCGAGTACTCGAACGCCCGGCTGGCAGATGTGCGCCATTCTCAGGCTGGGATTGAAAAGGCACAGCGATTCCTGGGATTCGAACCAAGAGTGAGTTTCCAAGAGGGGCTTGAACGCACCGTGGATTGGTTCCGAAACGTCTAACAGGCTTCCGAACGCCGGCTGCTACTCCGTCCCCGGCAGGGATATCGGTGTGAACGAGCAGCCCACACGCTTTTTCCCATGCGGAAGTCGGCGGCAGTAAATTCGATGCAAGGTGAGTTCAGCGTCGGGCAGGAATGGAATTTGAATTCGAGCTGCAAAACTGTCAGGCACCTCATAGTCGTCCATCAACAAGCAAACGCCCCCGACGCTCAGGTCCAGAACCTTTACGACCTTGCTCTTCTCCCCCAGACGAACGACGCCCAGCCGGCGCGCTCCTTCGACTACAATTCGTTCATACCCGCGACGGTTAGGGGCGTGCTCTGAAGGTTGGATTTCCCCTCCCGCCAAGCCGAGGTCTGGAGAACAAACGGAGCTGGCAGGGCTACGCCGCTCGCCGGTGTCTGGCGCAGCATCAGCTTCCCGCGTCAGTCCTTCGACTTCAGGCGCAGAACCCCGAGCTGTGACGACGGGCTCCTCGAGCAGGCGAGATGCCCTTTGTTTGCTTTCGTAAAGGTTCTTGTCCGCCGTTAGGAACAGCTTTGTTGCGTCCTCGCCATCGTCAGGAAAAATGGCAATCCCATAATCGATTCCAACCGGAGTGTCGGGAGCAAGGGATTTGGCATATACCTCGAACTTCCTCGCGATCCGTTCTGCCAACGCTTCCGCGCTGGCCCGGTCGCTTTGAGGAAGAAGGATGGCAAACTCATCGCCTCCAATCCTGCAAGAAATGTCAGAGCCGCGGATGGTTTCAACGCTGGCACGAGCCACACTGCGCAGGATCTCGTCTCCCGTGGCATGTCCGTAAGTGTCATTCGCAATCTTGAACCTGCGAAGGTCCAACAAGAGCAATACGAACAAGGTCCCGTACCGACTGGAGCGATTGATTTCCTGACCCAGGTATTCTTCAAACATGCGGCGGTTCTTGAGGCCAGTGAGCGGGTCCGTGGCGGCGTTATGGCGCAACTTCTCGAGTTCTTCGTATTCCAACAGGATGGGTTTGCGCAAAAGCTGTAATTCGCCAAAGTAATCCACCGCTGCCGTCCTCAGCGACAAGGGGCGGCCGAGCTTTTCCCTCAACTCGTTTCGGCGGGCTAAGATCTTTTCCCAATGAACGATGCTCTCCTTCTCGGTTACCTCGATGCTGGTAACGCCCCTCAGGAGTCTCTGCAAGAAGGCGCCTTGAGAGGCTTGGCCCAGCTCCCTCAAGTTGTCTACAATCAGTTCCAGCAAATACTCCGAGCTTCCTTCCAAGTCAATGGCCGTAAGGGCTTCCGTGCTCCGCGCCTCTCCAGCCATTTGCAATGGTGGTTGGGAACTCGCCGAGGTTCCTCTGTCGTCGTCTGGCACCCTGTCTTCCACGGCTTCACCAGCCCACAAACCTGCCATGCTCATGGCGCACTCCCCACCATGAAGCATTCAATTCCGCGCTTGAATTCTAGATGACTTATTCTGATGCAGGAAACCTGCGAGACCATGACCGCTGGACACGCCTTCCGCAAAATTCGGGGAACAACCAAGATTAGGAGATTGCTGAGAAGGGTTGCAAGCGAAAAATGGTGGGGTTACTCCAATCGCCACAATGTGTTTACTATAGGGTTACTCCTGCCCCGGGAGTCCCCGCCTCCCATCGGATTCTGCCCGCGGCGCATCATGCCGGGAGGCAGTGTTATAATAAATTAGCTGTGAGTCAAACGCCAATAAACCGATACGTGAATCCATGCTAATGAACGAAGCGCGGCCTGGGACCTTCGAGGCATCAACGATGTAAAGACGAAGGTAGGGCGAAAGTGTATAAAATGCTTCTCGGACAATTCGACACTACGCCAGCATGTCTTGTTGACATGCGCATGAAACTTCGATGAAGATAGGATATATGGGAGCAGAACTAAGCAACCATGCGGGGCTTGCGGCCCAGGCCGACGCATGTCGTTTAGTAGTCCGCAAGGATAAGGGCTTATTTGAAATCTTACAATTCGTAATCCCAGGGTTGGAAATCGGACAGCAAGTTGTGATCGTGGCCGGCCCGACCTGCCTGAACGATGTTGCGCGCGGCCTGAGCGAGAACGGGTTAAGGCCGGACGGATTTTTGCATAGCGGGCGCTTGGTGTTTCTGACCGCTCCGGATTGCCTCAACGAACTATTGAGAGCGGGCGATCCACTCCAAAGAAGCCCGTTGCACGTCCACGGAACAGTCATGCGATGGGTTACCGACTGGTCGTGGGCCTTATCCAAAGGTGACGGGCTCAACGTCATTCGCGATTACCAACGCCGGCTTCACGACTTCGTTCGTCCCCTCAATGCCATTTCACTCTGCACCGTGCATTGCGAGAAGATCGGACGGGCAACGCTGCTGGCGATTTTGGCAAACCACCGTCGCGCCACGCGCACTATACAACCTCTCCAAGTGTTGCAGCGCACCGCGCACGCCTGAGTTGTGACTGGCCGCGCCAGAGTGTTATTCAGGCTGGCGGGTGCGTGTCTCGCATGGGGACCTTGTTCTTGAGTCAGTACTTCCCGGCCCCAGTCCCGCATAAATGATCCTTCCCCGAGCTATTCGGAAAATTATTATTTACGAAAACTGACGACCTAGTCCGGCTTCACAATTCAGCATTCATAATTCACAATTCATGATGATCTGTACCTTTTAGCGCGTGCGTCACAGCTCGTAGAGCAGGTAGAGGGACGCCAACAGCAGAAAAGGAGATGAATAAAATCCAGACATCGGCCGGGAAAAACGGACGGACGCGACTGTGCGGCCCAGAATTGTTCCCAAGATATGACCCAGGCCATTGGCGAGCATGATGACGGCGAAACCGTAGCCGATGGGGCGCGTCCAGCGAGCGCCGTGCAACACAAAGACGGAGAGGCAGAGGAGCAGGACAATTGCCAGCACTAGACCCGCAAGCCAAACACCGAACGTGAAAACCGGAAATGGAAGCCAAGGCCGGCTTTTGCGCAGGGCCATCACGGTTGGGTTGTAGACCGAAAGGAACCCGGTGCTGGCTTCGTCGATGACATGCAGAGCCAGCGCCAGGCAGAGCGAAATCCAGGCCCAGAACAGTTGGGCATGGGGGATTGCAGCCAATCCGATTGCCATCAGGAGATGCTGTGGAGTTATCATGGGCCTATCCCTCACGAGCGCCATGTCTCATTCATATCGCAGCGCAATGATGGGGTCCACTTTCGTGCCGCGCCGCGCGGGAACGAAGGCTGCCACGAGCGCGCAGATGGCGAGCGCGACCGCCGCCAAGCCCAGAGTGAGCGGGTCCCCCCCTTTAACCCCATAAAGCAGGCTTGCCAGCACGCGCCCGCCGGCAAGGGCAGCGGGAATGCCGATCGCCAGACCCAGGACAACCAACCCAAGCGCCCCGCGCAGGACCAGCGCGAGAACGCTCTTGCGGTCAGCCCCGAGGGCCATGCGGATGCCGATCTCGTTCGTTCGGCGCGCGACGGAATAGGCGGTAACACCGTAAAGTCCGACGCAGGCGAGGATGAGGGCGAGCGCGCCAAAAAGTTCGGTGAGCCGTGCCACCAGCCGATCCTGATTGAAATTTTGGGCGACCTGCTCGCTCAAACTCTTCATGTCGAGGACGGTGAGGTTGGGATCAATGTCGGCGAGCATTCGTCGCACCTCTGCGTTCAAGTTCTCCGGCCTTCCGGCCACGCGCAGCTCGATAGCGCCCATGTACTGGGAGGAGGGCTCCAGCCAAGACAGCTTAGGATCGTTCGCCTTCTGCAAGAACGGCAGGAAGAAAGTTGGATATGCAGGCACGCGCGCATCCATATATTTCGCGTCTTCCACAACGCCAACGATCTCAAACTCACTTGGCTTCAGGAAGCCAAAGTGTTTTCCGACGGGGTCTTGATTGGGTAAGTATTTGCGAGCGAAGGTTTGATTGATTACGGCGACTTGCGGCGAACCCGGAGTGTCCTCTTCGGTAATCACTCGGCCACGCCACAGGCGGGTGCCGATAGTTTCAAAATAGCGCGGGCTGACGCGGTCAAACGAGGCATTATCATCTTGTTCATCGAGCGGGTGGCCTTCGATGTGAATGTCAGTGGCCCAGTTAACGTCTCCCAGCGGACTATAGAGCGAGTAGGCGGCGCTCAGCACGCCGGGTATCTGCGTGAGGCGCTGCCGGAGCTGCTGGTAGAGGGCGTCGAGCTGCCCGGGCTTGTATCCGGCGAGAGCCGGGTCCACCCTGGCGATGATGCGGCCCTGGGTTTCAAAACCGAACTTTTGGTTCTCCAGGTTGCGAAGAGTTTGAGTGAGCAAGGCGGCGCCGATGAGCAGCACCTCCGAAAGGGCAACTTGGAACACCACCAGAGACTTGCGCGGCAGGGAGGAGCGGTCACGCGTTGAGCGGCCGGCGCCCCGCAGGGCCTCGGCGGGGTCGCAACGCGAGGCGACCCAGGCGGGCGCCACGCCGAAGATAATGCCGGTTACGAGGGACACGGCAAAGGCGAAGCCGAGGACGGGCAAGGAGGGATTGGGACTAATGGGAACATAGCGCGCGCCACGGAAGGCGATCTGGATGATCGCGTGCGCTCCATTCCAGGCGACGATCAGCCCGGCGGCTCCGCCCAGCACCGCGAGCAAGATGCTTTCCGTGAGCATCTGCCGGATCAAGCGTCTGCGAGGCGCGCCCAGCGCGGTTCGGATCGCAGTCTCAGTGCGGCGCGCCGCGCCGCGCGCCAGCAGCAAATTGGCGATGTTGGCGCAGGCAATCAGCAGCACCAGGCCGGAGGTGGCCATGAGCAGGCGAAGACCCATGGCGGAATCGGCTTGGAGGCGGGCCACACCGCCCCCGCCGGGCGCAAGGACAATGTGCTGCTTGCTGAGTTCCGAGCGGTTTTGGGCCGTAACCTCCGGTTGGGCGCCTTGCCAATGTTGCACCTCAGCCGTCAATTCGGATTGCACGCTTGCCGGTTGCGCGCCGGGTTTCAGCCGGCCGATGATGTAGAGCCAGTGCATGCCGGCGTGGTTCAAAGCGGAATTTTGGCCATTCAGAGCCGGTTCGGTGGAGAGTGAAAGCCAGAAATCCGGCGGGTCGGACCGCAGCGTATCTCCGAAGAAACCGGGCGGCGCGATACCGGCCACGGTGAAGGGCATGGTATTGATAATAAAAGTTGCTCCGATCACGGCGGGGTCAAATCCGAAGTGCTGCTGCCAGGCGCGGTAGCTCATCACGGCCGCAGGTGGAGCGCCAGGCCTGTCGTCAGTGGGCGCGATAAGGCGTCCGGCGGAGGCTGAGACGCCGAACATGGTGAAGTAATTTCCGGACACGAACTGGCCCACGTACGCTTCCGCCAGTTGGGAGACACCGCCGCGACGGACGCTCAAGTCGCCCAGCCCTCCCTGGAAGGCGGCCATCTGGCTGAATTCTGGGGTGTGGTCGCGAAACTGCTGATACAGGGAGTAAGAGTAAATCCCCCAGTTACCCTGAAATCCGCCCATCAGGCAGCAACTGTCGTCGTTGCCGACGCGATAGAGCTCCTGGGGATTCGCTACCGGCAGCGACTTGAGCATCACAGCGTCAACCAGGGTGAAGATGGCCGTGTTGGCGCCAATGCCCAGCGCCAAAGTCAGAACAGCCACGGCGGTGAACCCACGATTCTTCGCCAGCATCCGCAAGCCGTAACGCAGGTCCTGCCAGATGCTCGCGAGGAAGTTGCTTCTCCCTTCCCCGCCCGGCACAACCGGCTCCTGCTTCACCTCTTGCTCGACCCGCCGCAGGCCGCGCGCCAGGAGGTCCTCGTCGCTGAGCTCTTCGAGCGCCACGCGACGAGCTTCCTCTTCTGTCGCCCCACCGGCCACCAACTCTTGGTAACGATCCTCGAGGTGCTGTGCCACTTCCTCAACAATCTCCGCTTCACGCCCCGGCGGCAGATTCAAGCTCGCCAGCCGCCTCAGCACTTCCCGGCTCCAGTCCCGCATAAATGATCCTTCCCCAAGCAATTCGGAGAATTATGAATTCTGAATTACGAAAACCGACCGAGCCCGGTTTCATAATTCACCATTCATAATTCACAATTCATTCGGCACTGCCTTTCTTCCACTCGCGGTCAGACGATTGCGACTCCATATATGGCATAGCCATATAATATGCGCCGGCCACCGGCAGTGTCAAGCCAATTTTCCTGTCAAATCAGCTTCTTTCTCTGGAGGAAGAAAACCGACAAGCAGTAAGACAGTGCGGTGAGAGAGAGTGCATAGCCCAGCGAGTACAAGGCGTAAGGCCACTGGGCGGGCGCGACGCGAAGCGATTCCTCGATTCCCTGGGTCTCTCTGGAGAACGGGTGCACCATGGGGAGCGCCATGTAGCAGTAATGGAAGAGCCGTTCGAGAGCGTGTAGAAAGACGCTTTTGTGGCCCGCGCTGTAAACCGCCAGGGTCCAGAGTTGCAGGGCGTAGAAGGTCGAAGGGTTAAAGACAAGGACGATGACCGCGGCAATGATCGGGTGAATGACCATGGCGAGAAACATCAAGTAGGCGATCATACCGAGCGAGGCTGCGAAGGTATCCAGCGAGATAAAAGTCAACCCGGCCTGCACCTTGGTGTGCCCGAGGAGTGACATCCCGAGCGCGCAGGCGAGAATCGCCGCGTTGACCAGCAGAGATACGGCGATCGCTGATAGATACGCCGAACCCAGCCATAATGTAGGAGGGCAGGGCTTGGTAAAAACCATCTTCAAGTTGCGGTCATGCAGGTGCGAAGAAACAAGGAAGAGGCCGAGCCCGGCGCTGAAGGCGATCAAGTACATATTTAAGGTAGTAAAGACTTTCTTCGCGGTGGTAAAAGCTTCCGTGCGCGAGGGGCTGAAAACAGCCGGGAGCGCAGTGAGCAGGACCAGCAACAGAAATACCAGGGCGAAGCCGAGGAGGAGGCGGCTTCGGCGGTAGTAAAGGAAGTGCGCGCGGAGGTTGACTTTGAGCAGTTCATTCATAGAGTCTTCCCTCTCAAGATCTTGATGAACGACTCCTCAAGCGTTGCTTTCTTTAGCGAACATTCCAGCAAGCGAGACCCGGCCTGGCAGACGTATTCCATGAAATCGTGCAGGCGCGCGGCGGGGATGGTGCCTCTGACCACGCGCCCTTGGCGCGCCTGGACAGAAACCCACGCTGGCGCATCATCGTTCGCCTCGAAAGCGACGTCATAGAAGTCCTGCTCCAGGCGCATCAGGTTCTCGAGGCTGTCCTGCGCGATGGTCCGGCCCTTCTCAATGATCGCCACGCGGTTCGCGAGCATCTCAATTTCGGAGAGGACGTGTGAGTTCATCACGATAGTGGCGCCGCCCTGATGAATCTCGCGCAGGACCTCGCGGAAGAGCCTGACGATGATCGGATCAAGCCCGCGTGTGGGTTCGTCCAGAAAGAGCAGCTTTGCCGGATAGATAAGGCATTGCGCGATGCCGACTTTCTGCTTCATGCCCTTCGAGCACTTGGCAAGAGGCAAGGTCCTGAACTCTGCGAGGCCCAGGCGCTCCAGGACATCACTAATGGCCTTTGCCGGCAGGGGCTTGCCGTAAAGCCCGGCGTAGTAACGGACGGCTTCTTCAACCGTCAGATACAAATCGTAGTGCGGCTCCTCGGGCAGAAAGGCGACGGTCTCGTAGAGTCTCGAGCCGAGTTCCGGAACTCTGCCCATCACGCGCAGGCGGCCGGCCTTTGGCCGCAGCAGGCCTAGGAAGCAGTACATCGCCGTGGATTTGCCAGCCCCGTTCTGTCCCACCAGAGCGAAGAAGTCCCCTTCACCGACCTCCAGGCTCAAGCCATCGAGTGCTTTAATGGGAGGGCCCAACAAGCCGCGGCGAAAATGCACGCTCAGATTCTCAGCGACGATCACGTTACAGCTCCCTGCTGAGAGCTCATCCCTCAGGGGTTGTCCGCGCGGGTGCCGACGCGCTTCGCCTGCCCCTTGAGGACTTCGTTGTTCGGTGGCGGCGGTGGTAGAGGGGGCACGCCTGCCTCCTTGAGATAGTCCGCCGTCGAGATCGCTTTGCCCGCCGCCAGCAACTGGCTATTGGTTCGCAGGAAGGTGTCGAAGGCCACGTCGGCGTTTGGCATCGCGCCAACTTCGTACAATTGTACTTTGCCATCCACCCCGATAAGTACCGTGGTGGGATACCCGCTCACGCGGTATTGCTTCTCGACACGGCCGTCGTCGATGCCGACTGGGAACCTGAGCTTGTGTTCGCGGAAGAAGGCCCCCACCACTTCGGGCGTCTCCCGAACGTCCACGGCGAGGAGCAGAAAAGAGCCGTCTCTGTGTTCTTCGAAGTAGCGCTCGAGTTCCGCCATCTCGCTTTGGCAGGGTTCGCACCAGGTGGCGAAAAAGTTAAGCACGACGACCTTCTTGCCCATGCTATCGGACAAGCTGAAGCGCTCGCCTTGGATCGTGGTGAGGTCAAAGGCGGGCGCGTATTTCCCCTGCCATTGCATGCCGGCGCTAAAGACGCCGGAAAACTGCTTGAGTTCCTTTTCGGTCGGCTGCGGCTTCAGAAAGTAGTGGAGTTCGCCCACCAGGAGCAACAAGAGCGCGATCAGCGTTAACAGAAAAGATTTCCGCACACCTTCTCCGCCATTCGAGGTGCTACGTTAAGCGCTATCTTAATACATTTCGACTTGCAACGCGGAATTTAGTGCAAGCCGGATGGGGTCAACTAAATAGTTGACACTGTAAGTCTTTTGGTTTACAGTGGAGAGATGGTCGGCGGCTTCAGGCATAAGGGGTTTGAAGACTATCATTAGGGAGGAAACGATGGATCGTAAGAACGGATTGCCACCCGTACATCCGGGCGAGATTCTGAGGGAAGATATTCTTCCCGAGGTCGGCCTCTCCGTCACGGCCGCCGCGAAAGCGCTTGGCGTGTCGCGCCAAATGGTTCACGATATTTTGGCCGAGCGGAGGCCTCTGTCTGCGATCATGTGCCTGAAGGTTTCCCGCCTGCTGGGCAGCACTCCCGAATTCTGGATGCGTCTGCAAGCAGAGTACGACCTGAAGAAGGCGGCCCAAGACAGGAAGGTCATGGAACGCGTCGCGCAGATCGTGCCGGTGAAGTCACAAGCAGAAGTCCATGCCTGACTATTTGCCTCGCATGTTCGATTATTCGACCGCCGTCCGCGGCAAGTACTAGCGTTTTAGCGCATGTCGCCTTCAGTATTGGAAGATCACATCTGTAGACCCCGAGCAACGCCGTAGGGTTGACGGTCGCCAGGGCTCTTCATGGGTGGGTCGCTTTGGGTTCTTTGAAGGGACTGAGCATCGCACGCCAGGGGGCTGCGGCAACCCTCTGTGCCGGGCTGTCGCGACGGCCGGAAACCGCTCAGTCGCGTAGTCGCCATACCGTCTTACTATCCCGATCGGTGGTTGGGGCGCTACGGCTCCGAGTGACGCCGGTCCTTTGCCCCCCGCAACTTCCCAGAACCCCGTTCGGGAGTTTGCATGCGAGTGGCACTTCAACGGTTTGGGGACTACACATCAAAGGGAGGTATCGTCAACTGGCGGCCGGCGAGTGCGAACCGGGGCAATGAATCTGCGAAGGACTGGGCGCGGCGGGCGGAACGACCGGGCAGCTTGCCGTCTCATCAAGCTGTCGGGCAGAAGGCGGCCGCATATTACCAGGGCTCATCGGGAAGTCAGGCACAAGGTTACGCTCAGGCACGATTAAGGCCGTGGGTCGCTTACACCCCCAGTCAAAAATCGTCGGGCCGTATGACCCGCGGGCCATCAGCGGGCGCGGTAGACCTCATGCCATCTACCCGTCGATACTACTGAGCCGATAACGGCGCCGGCCAGGACACCTACAGGGGTAAGGACGATCCCCCAGTGCGGATTCGGGGGGTAACCGCAGTTGAAGAGGGGGCCTTCGGTACAGTTTGTGTGGCTCCATATGACATGATTAGCGGCTAGCCCAATCCCGAGGCCGGCCCCTGCTCCAACGACCGCGCCAATCAGTGCGTTTCGGGACTGGTGGTTTTGACCCTTCTTCCAGGAAACGCGAAGAACGTCTTGGCGCGCCGGCGTCTGCTCACCCGCTGCCTGCCGAAGCGTAATTCCGTCCTCGCTCAACGACTCGAACTCACCTTGGTAGGATTTGACATTGTTCATCACGACGCGAATTTCCTGACCCGGCGTCAGGGATTTGAGATTGTCCCAACTGCTTGATCGCCCCTTGGAATCTTGACCGCTCGCCGCCCAGGTGCTGAAGCAGGCTGCCAACGGCACCAGCGCCAGAAGACCAGCAGGTGAAAGCGTTCGAAGTGATTTCATGAATGCCTCCTTGTTTTTCTGACTTGGGTCGAGTCTCAATGGAGGAAGTCTACATATATCGATATTGCGGTGTCAAGGTCTTTCTTCATCCCGGCTGGCGCGGACACGCCGCTTTTTGCAAGCGTTCCCGAGCGTTTCTCACGGCGCCAGCCGTTCCCACAAATCATTGATTAAACTGGAAATAGCTTTGTTCTGGAGCAACAGGTCCTGGATTCAAACCCCAACCAAGAACTGTTCCACACGCCCAACTGGCCGTGTAACGGCCTACTCGTTGCAGTGCAACCTCCTGACTCCCCCGAAAGTCGCCTTTGTGCCTTCAAGAAGACACTCGAAAAAAACCTTGACACGCTATGCTTAATATGATAGCCTACTAATGGATGCTCGACTGTTCTGCCATGACCGTAGAGACCATGCGCCTGACTCCCCCGCCCTTCTTCCCAGACCGACAGTATGTCATCGCCAGCCTTTGCTATGACGGCAGTAATTCTAAAAAGTGAACGAACGATGCGGGAATCTCTATGAAAACAAAGGAGCGCCGTGGAAGAATTGAGGACGAAGCTGGAATCTCTATGAAAAAACAGGTGCTTAGCCCTTGGAAGTGGTAATGTTGTTGAAAAGAAAGGTGGTTAGTCGCTATGTGGCATGTCGTAGGTGGTAGGTGGGGGAATTCTAAATGGTGAATTGTGAACTATGAATGGCTTCGCTCCTTGTTGGCGCCGCTTACCGCCTGCTGCTTCCCCGCTGGTCCGTTTGAGAGTAGCCAGGGCTGGCTGAACTTTTTGCAGCGACGGATCCAAGGGACAACATGTCACCGCCGGCAGAAAAAACTAGTGTGCTGTAACATCCAATTCTTGACCATGCTCGCGGGGCGCTGCCTGGTTGTAGGGGTACGGCTTGCCGTACCCTCTTAGTTCGGTCGCGCGATAAAAATGAAGAGGGTACGGCAGGCCGTACCCCTACAACCAGGGTGGCAGAGCCGCTGGCCAATTGTCAAAAGTTAGGTGTTACGCGACACTAGTAACTTTAAGAACTAACGGAACGATGCGGGAATGTCTATGAAAACAAAGGGCCGGAAGAGCATGATTCGGTATCCAGGATTCAGGATTCAGGAAAAAACCACCAGCGCATCCCCTGAATCCCTCCCCACTTACGGGACTCAATCCCTCCCACCTTGCAGGACTGAATCCCGAACCCTACATTAAAAGTGAAGGAACGATGCGGGAATCTCTATGAAAACAAAGCACCGCTGTGGAAAATTGAGGAGCTAAGCTGGAATCTCTATGAAAACACAGGTGGTTAGCCCTTGGAAGTGGTAATTTTGTTGAAAACAAAGGAGGTAGATGATAGGTCGTAGGTGGCATGTGGGGGAGAGATCTTTCCCCACCCACCGCTTAGCCGTGCGTCGTAGTAGCAGGTGGTACGTGGGGGAAGGTTTTTCCCCATCTGCCACCTACGACCTACCACCTACCGTCTGCCCCACGGGAGGAGCTTTGAACCATGAACCATATTGACCGACGGGACTTCCTGAAGTTTTCCGCGGCGAGCCTGCTGTCGGCTAAAGCTGCACCGTTGCTTGCTTCAGGTGTCCAGCAAGCGACCTCGAGCGAGAGCAACGGGACCGTGCGTATGGAAGGCGCCTCTTACTTTTTTGAATGGTCGGCACAGGACGATCGCTTCCGGCTGCTCGATCAGAAGGGCAGACTCATGACTTCGGGGCCAATGCAACCCATGGTCAGGGTGACAACAAGCTCCGGCAACGGAACTACCGGCTGCACTTCCGGCAAAACCGTGAGTCACGAAGTCAAAGACGGCAAGCTTGCGGTCAACTATGAAGGAGTGAACGGCGGGGCACGCTTGCAAGTGATTTGGCGCTTCGACGAAACCGGATTCTGGTTAGACCCCATCGTCTACGAGACCTCGGCTACCGAAGACATCGTGGCTGTCCACTATTTCGCCGAGTGCAACGGAGGTCGGCCCGAACCTTCCCTGGAAAGCAACTATCTGGTGGTTCCGGGGATCAGTGAGTCCTCTGCTATAAGTCCCGTCGTACCACCGTGGATGGGGCTGAACGTCACGCTCTGGCTCGGACATGGTTCTTCCGGTTCGGGGCTGTTGCAGCAATGGGGTCTCCCCGCGCACTATTTCTGTGGCTTTCATCGCAACTCGGGCTCTGCGACGAAGGGAGCGATGCTCGAACATCTCTCCGACGCTTTTTGTTGCGGCTTGGCCGGCCTACCGGCCGGTCACTTCCATTTTGAGATCAGCGGTGAGAAGCACAGTCCAATCCTGAGTTACCGAAGCGACCTCTGGAAACACCTGCGCGGCCCCGGACGGCTTAGCTTGGGCGCCAAGTGGCGCTGGGCGGTCGGTCCTAATTATTACGAGGCGATCCGGCGCTATTACCTCGATCTTATCAAGTCAGGAATTATCCAGAATAAGAACAACTCTCCGCATAAGAACTCCGTCGCTTTATCCCCTCAATTCAACACCTGGGGCGCGGAGGTGGCGGCCGGCAAGGACTGGGCCCTCTATGATGAGCCACTGCTAATCTCGATCTACGAGGGACTCAAGGCCTCGGGGATGAAGCCCGGCATGTTTGTGCTCGACGCCAAGTGGGAAGGAAAGTACGGTCTTCTGGAGCATTCCGCGGAGAGGTTTCCCCACTTCGAGGAGATTCTCAAACGCATCCGTTCGGATGGCCATCTTCTGGGGATGTGGGCCGCCTTCATGCGCTGCGAAGACCCCGGTGACATGGGCTTGACCACCGCTCATATGTTGCGCGGCGCGGACGGCAAACCCATCGTGAGGGCGGACGGGCCCACTCACTACTATCTGCTCGATTTCACGCAGCCGGAGGTCCAGGAAGCTCTGGCGCGTCTGGCGAGGAAGTTTATCCGGCGTTACCAACCCGACTTGGTGAAGTTCGATTTTGGCTATGAGCTTCCGGGGCTGGCCGAGGGAGCGCCGAGCGACATGAAGTGGGCCGGAGAGCGGCTGCTGGCGAAAGGTCTGGAGGTGGTGGTCAAGGCGATGCGGCAGGAGAAGCCGGACCTCGTGGTGATGTATTACTCGCTCTCACCGCTTTTCAACGAGTACTTTGACTTGCACAGTCCGGATGACTTGTTCATGTGCGCCAAGGAATACGATCTGGAGGCCAACCGGCGCTTCTTCTTCAGCAGCCTTCTGGGGGAGATCGGGATGCCCACTTACGGCTCGGGAGGTTACGACTGGTCCACCATGCCGGAAATCTGGTTTGACTCGGCCGTGGTCGGAACCCTCGGCTCCTTGAACAGCTTTTCGGGCGATGAGGAAAACGAAGGACCCACGCCGGAGCGTGTTGCCAAGTATAACGGTCTGGCGCAACTGCTCCGCTCGTCGAATACATTCAGCATCCGGCCGATTGATGCAGACTATGTCAGCTCGACGCGTGGCGCCCGATCGCCCTCCTGGGCGCGAATGGAAAATGACCAAGTCGTTCTGCTGGCCCTGCGGGCTTGCCGCGGCTTGGGCGGCAAGGGAGCAGCGAAGTTTGCCGATTGGGCTGAAGCCAGCGCCTCAGTGGTGGTCGCCTCCAAGTCCGCTGAAGGCGTTGAGCGCGCCTCGAGGCTCGCGATCGTTCCCTATGGCGACGGCGAGCTGAGGATCAGGCGCGCTGGGAAGCAAGCGAAGTCAGCCGAAATCATCGAACATGCTTGGGGAAACCGCCTTGGAAGGAGCGTAAGCATCCCCGTCAAGAATGGAACGCTCACCATTCCCTTGCGGGAGCGCGCCGACGATGGCTCCCCGGTGGAATGGATTGAGGTAAACACTTGATGTAGCGGCGAGTTTACCTCGCCACACCGAACCGGCGAGTTCACCCGTCGGCTGGCGGACCAAATTGCGATGGCGAGGTAAACTCGCCGCTACGGGAAATTGGACAGCGCGCGCATGGCTGCCAAGTCGTCCTGGAGGGGCGCCAGGGGGCTGTACTCCAGGGCGACAGAGCCTTGAAAGCGGTCGCCAAGCTCGTAGATAGCCTTGAACACGTTGCGGTAATTGATCTCGCCCGTCCCCGGTTCGTGGCGCCCGGGAACGTCTCCCACGTGGAAATGTCCAATGCGGTCTATATGCGTTCTAATATTATCTATTAGGTTTCCTTCCATAATCTGGACATGATAAATATCGAACAGGAGCTTGACGTTCGGGCTTCCCACCCGGTCCACCAGCTCGACGCCGTCGCGAACGAAATAGAGAAAGTAACCCGCGTGGTTGACATAGGTATTCAGAATCTCGATGATGGCGGTGAGGCTGTTTTTCTCCAGGATGGGCGCGGCCTCGCGCAGCGCGGCCACCGCGTTGGCCATCTGCTCGGAGCGCGGCATCCCTCCCAGCTCGTTTCCCGTCAAGACCACCAACTGCTTGCAATCGGTCTTTTTCGCCGGCTCGATCGAAGCCTCGATTTCCCGGAGAAATCCCTCGCGCTCGCGTGGGTTTACCAAGCCACAGCCTGGCGCCGTCACACCCTTGTTAGCCACCAGGCAAGCGCAGAAAAGCGGCCATTTCTTCTTCTCCGCCACGAAGGTCTCCAGCAACGCCGGGTTGCGCCAGTCAAACATCTCGAAGGCATCGTAGCCCAGGCGGTCGAGCAGTGCCATCGCCTCGGACACGGGCATGCGGCCCAGCATGCCCCAGGTAATCGAAAGCCGAAGGCCTTTCTTGCCTTCCAAGTTCGCGCGGGCAGTCGACGTCATCTGGGAAAGCGATAGAGCTGTGGCGGCCAAGCCAATAAACGAACGACGGTCCATGATAAGTCTCCACAACAGAGGGGTAAGCGTGCGAGCGCTGATTATATGCGAACAAAGAACCCTGAACAATCGCCCGTAAGACGCCTGCCCTTTTCCTTGACAGGTTGGGTGGAGGGCGAGAGAATGCCGGTTCGCCGCAGCGCACCGGATGGGGCTGGGGACTGTGGCCCCGAAGGGGCCTGCCGTGAGCACCCTTATCCGTGGGTTGCACCCACAGCTACTCACGGTTTGCCCCTTCGGGGCTGCCTAGCAGCGAGGATCTCCTTTCTTCTTGACGCGAGCGAAATGATCTTTCATTTGCCCAATGATTCCATCACCCGACCACTCAAGCGTGTGACCACTCATTCGTCCAATCACACAACGCTACTGAGTCTGGCTCTGGGGCTCAGCGTCATCCCGCTTCCCTGCAACCTTTTCGCTCGCGACCCGCTGCTCAAGCGTTACGAGTTTTCCCTCCCTCGTATGGGGACGATCTTTCGCATCGAGCTCTACTCGCCTGACGATGCGAGCGCGTCAAAAGCGGCTGATGCTGCCTTCGCCCGCGCCGAAGAACTCGAGCAGATCATGAGCGACTACCGGGAGGACAGCGAACTCGTGCGCCTCGCGCGCGAGGGAGCGTCTGCCCCCTTCCCGGTAAGCGACGACCTCTACGATGTCCTGACGAAATCCATCCGAATCTCGGAGCTTTCGCGCGGCGCCTTTGATGTTACCGTCGGCCCATTGGTAGATCTGTGGCGAAAAGCGCGAACGACGGGACGCTTCCCTGACGCTTCGGAGCTAACGATGGCGAAGGGGTTGGTCGACTACCGAAACATTGAACTCGATGCCGCGCGCCGGACCGTCTTCCTGAAACGCGCCGGCATGAAGTTGGATCTGGGCGCGATCGGCAAGGGCTACGCGGCGGACCAGATGCTGGCCCTTTTGCAGTCGCGCGGAATCCACCAGGCCATGGTGGTGGCGGGAGGAGAGGTGGCCTTGGGAGCGCCCCCGCCCGGAAAAGTCGCGTGGAGAGTCGCGATAGACACGCCGGACACGGGCACAGGGAATCCCCCTTGCGCACTCTTTCTGCACAACGCCGCTGTTTCCACTTCGGGCAATTCCAGGCAATTCGTGGAAGTCAATGGCAAGCGCTTTTCGCACATCATTGACCCTTCCACCGGCCTGGGTCTGGAAGGTGCGGCCAGCACCACGGTGATCGCCAGGGATTCGGCGACTGCCGACGCTCTGGCGACGGCGCTCTCCGTAATGCCAGTCGCAGACGGAATGCGGCTTGCAGAATCCCTTCCGGGCGTGGCGGCCTTCTGGGTCCGCCAAGCTGGGAGTGGATGGAAGCGCTACGCCTCACGCGGGTTCCCAACGTCATGTCGCGACCGGGAATGAAAAAGGGCACATTCCTAATGCTTGCTGCTAGGCACTGACGCATGATTCCAGGTCTCAAGAAAGTCGGTCTTAATCGCAGGAATCTCAGCCTCATCGGAATTGGCATCCTCCTGGGCTTCGCCATTTTCTTGGGAGGCAAGGTGGGTATCGATGCCACCTCCTCGGACAAGTTCTGCGACCGGACTTGCCACGCGCACCCGGAGGCTACGGAGACCTGGATTAAGTCAACGCATTTCACAACCAAAAGCGGGGTGGTCACGCATTGCATTGATTGTCACCTCCCCGGCGCAGGGCTCGGGTATTACACCGAAAAGGCCCGCCTGGGCGCGCAGGACATCTACGGCAAGACGTTCAAGGATTTGACCAAGATTGATTGGCAATCCAAGCAGAGCCTCGAACAGGCCCGCACTTTCACTTACGACTCCGCGTGCATTCGCTGTCACGCCAACTTATTCAGCGCCGGGCTCTCCAGGAAGGGCGTGGACGGGCACTTGCACTACCAGCGCTCGAAGGACAAGATGCGGTGCATTAACTGCCATCAGCACTCGGGACATTACCGGGGCAAGAAGGCCGAGGAAACCCAGGAGGAGGCTGAAACTGAGGAACAGGAACTCGACAAGTCGTTCCCGCCCAACCCGCAGGGCTTCCAGAGTTACACCGAGAGCATTCCGGGCTCGGAAGTGAGAATCCGCATGGTGGCGATTCCCGGAGGATCATTCCTGATGGGAAGTCCGGAGTCGGAACCCTACCGGCGGCCCGATGAGGGGCCGGTGCACCTAGTGAAGCTCAGCCCTTTCTGGATGGAAAGGAGCGAGGTGAGCTGGAGAGAGTACGAGGTCTACCTGCTCCAGCGAGGGAATCGCGGCAGAAGCCGGGACAACCCAGTCTCGGATAAGCCCGATGCGGTGACGGGACCTACGCCGCCCTATGGCTCTCCCGACCAAGGCTGGGGAAGAGGCTCGCGGCCGGCCATCACCATGACCCATTATGCCGCCACCATGTATTGCGAATGGCTCTCCGCGATTACCGGCAAAAAGTTCCGGCTTCCCACCGAAGCCGAGTGGGAGTATGCTGCCCGCGCGGGTACGGCTTCTGCTTACTTCTTTCCCGGCGATCCCACCCACTTCACCCGCCAGCGGTGGTTGAATCAGTTGTTGGGAGTGAAGACGTCGCCGCTCGGCGAATATGCGTGGTACTTGGAGGACAGCACGAGCAAGACTCACCTGGCTGGGGGGACCAAAGCAAATCCCTGGGGCCTGGTCAACATGTTGGGCAACGTGCGGGAATTCTGCCTGGATTGGTATGACGCCGAAGCCTACGCGCACCTGCCGGATTCCGAGGTTCTTGATCCGCGCGGCCCGGCCTCGGGCCAGGAGCGTGTTGTACGTGGAGGTTCGTATCGTTCTGATGCCGCTGACCTGCGTTGCGCGGCACGCGACCACACCCGGCATGACGAATGGCTGCTCACTGACCCGCAATCGCCCAAGAGCATTTGGTGGTACTCGGACTGCACCGACGTGGGATTCCGGGTTATCCGGGAATACGACGAGGGGACGGAAACAGCAGCAAATCGCCGGACGGGAAGCTCGCACGACCATTGATCGCCGTCACCCCCGCGCAAGCGGGGGTCCATGTCACTCGAGAACGAACTGGATTCCCGCTCTCACGGGAATGACCGGCGGGGGAAATTCGTTCAGGTATTGCTAAAACCGAAAGGAGAGATGACATGAATGACGAGGGGAAGCTGGATCTTAATCGCCGGACTTTCATAGGAGCGATAGCGGTCGTGGGGGCAGGGGCCGTGCTGGCAAGTTGTGGCAAGTCCTATCCTCCCGTGACCTTCGTGGACGTGGCGCCGGACGGCCCACCGCTCAAGGCGGGCCTTATCGGCTGCGGTGAGCGAGGCACGGGAGCTGCCCTGAACTTTCTCAAGGCAGGGCCGAATCTCAAGGTTGTGGCGCTGGCCGACGTCCTCAAGGACCATCTGGATACATGTCGCCAAACGCTTGCCATAAAAGGCCAACAGCAAATCGCCGACGACCATTGTTTCGTCGGCTTTGACGCCTACAAGAAGCTGCTCGATACAGACGTGGATATCATGTTGAATGCCACGCCGCCGCATTTCCGTCCCATCCACTTCGATGCTGCGGTGGAAGCCAAGAAACACTGCTTCATTGAAAAGCCTGTGGCCGTGGATGCGCCCGGCGTGCGCGCGGTCCTGGCCACCGGTCAGAAAGCTGCGGCTTACAATCTGTGTGTCGTGACCGGTACCCAGCGGCGGCATGACCGTGCCTATCAGGAGACCTATAATCGCGTCTCCCAGGGCGCCATCGGCAAGATTGTCGGGGCTAGTTGCCGCTGGAACGGGAGCGCGTTATGGTACGCGCCGAAGAAGAAAGAGTGGTCGGATATGGAAGCGATGATTCGGAACTGGGCAAATTGGACATGGCTTTCGGGCGACCACTACGTTGAACAGCACGTCCATAATCTTGACACCATCCTCTGGTTCACAGGCATGAACCCGGCCAAGGCCATCGGCGTTGGCGGGCGCGCCCGGCGCGTGACTGGGGACCAGTTCGATTTCTTCGCCGTGCAGTTCACCTACGAAAACGGAACGCGCCTGGAAAGCATGGCCCGCCAAATTGACGGCTGCGCCAATGACGTCTCCGAGTACGTGGTGGGGGCTGAGGGCTACACGAATTGCAAGAACACCATTTTCGATCCGACGGGGAAAGTGGTCTGGAAATACCAGGAGGCTGGAGCCGACCCGGGCAAGTCGAAGTTCAACCCCTACGATCAGGAACATGTGGATTTCGTTACCGCCATCCGCAGAAACCAACCGATTAACGAAGCGGAACATGTCGCCCATGCAACGCTGACCGCGGTTATGGGGAGGACCGCAGCGTACACAGGCCAGGAGGTGACGTGGGACGCGATCATGGATTCCAAGGAACACCTGGGCCCGACGGAATATGCCATGGGGCCGGTACCCATCAAGGCCGTCTGGCCGGTGCCGGGGAATGGCGAAAACATGCTTAAGCACATGCGGAGCTGAATCGCCCTTAAGCAGATCCAATGAGACCCCGCACCGCACTCACGATGCGCTCCGCATCCGGCCGGTAAAACTTCTCCATGGGAGGGGAGAACGGAACGGGGGTATTGGGTGATGCGACGCGCTTCACCGGAGCGGTCAAGTAATCACTTCGGGTGTCTGAGAGGGTGGCGGCGATTTCGGCACCCCACCCTCCCTGGCGTGGGCCCTCTTCCACGATGACCGCGCGTGTTGTCTTCATCACCGAAGCATTCACCAAGTCCCAATCAAAGGGCACAAGGCTGCGCGGGTCAATGACCTCGGCCCTGATGCCTTCTTGCGCCAACTGTTCCGCCGCTTGAAGGGCGCGGTGCATCATGAGCAGAGTTGCTATAATTGTGACGTCGTCCCCTTCCCTTCTCACAATACCTTTGCCTAACGGAACCACATAATCTTCGTTGGGAATATCGCTCGAGGCATCTACAGCTCCTGACTCCGCGCGAGCGCCCTTGGACCCGTAAAGGAGTTTGTGCTCGAAAAGGAGCACTGGATTATCGTCGCGAATGGCAGCCTTCAGCAATCCTTTAGCGTCATAGGCGGTTGCCGGGCAGGCAATCTTGATCCCTGGAACGCTGAAGAAAATAGCCTCGAGGTTCTGCCCATGCTGGGCGCCACGCCCGGTGGCGCCGACCGGAGCCCGCATCACCAACGGCACGCGGACCTTCCCTCCAGACATGTAATGCATTTTGGCAATCTGGTTGACCACCTGATCCATAGCGTAGAAGAGGAAGTCGCCGTACTGCACGTCCGCCACTGGACGTAGCCCCATGATCGCCGCGCCCAGGGCCAGCCCGAAGAACCCCGCCTCCGAGATCGGCGTGTCGATGATGCGCGCTCGGAAGTCCTTCTCCAGTCCCAGAGTGACCGTAAATGCCCCGCCCCAGCCTCCTCGCACACCAATATCCTCACCTATGCAAAAGACCCGCTCATCGCGAAGCATCTCTTCGCGAAGCCCTTGGCGAAGGGCCTCCGCAATTGTCATGTGAGCCATATTTCCCCCGTTTTCTCAAACGAAGACATCTTCAAGCGCCGCTTCCGGTTTCGGGTCCGGCGCTGCCATGGCCGATTCGACGGCGCGCTCGATTTCGGCGTCGACCTCGACGCGAATCCCGTCAAGTCCAGCCTCGTCAATCAACCCGCCCGTCAGCAAATATTCAGCAAACCGCCGAAGGGGTTCCCTCTTGAGAGCTTCCTTCCGCTCTTGCTCGGGTTGGTAGTTGCAGGGGTCGCGGCGTGAGTGGCCGGTGATCCGATAGGTCATGCATTCAACGAGCGTCGGCCCCTCGCCGGCGCGGGCGCGCTCGACGGCCTTGCGGGCGGTCTCGAAAACCTCGAGGACATCGTTCCCGTCCACCGTGGTACCGGGTATGCCGTAGCCTGCCGCGCGATCGGAAAGCCTCTTCAGACGCACCATTTCGAAAATAGGCGTGGAAGCCGAGTAAAGGTTGTTCTCCACCACATAAACCACGGGGAGCGACCAAATCGCGCCCATATTCACGGCTTCGTGAAACGCCCCCTCGTTAACTGCGCCGTCACCCATGAAGGAGACTGCCACGCGCGGCTCCTTCCTGTACTTGAAGGCCAAAGCAACCCCCGTGGCAATCGGGACTCCGCCCGCCACGATCGCAACCGCCGGCACCATGCCCTTCTCCAGATCTCCCACGTGCATCGAGCCCCCTTTGCCGTGACAACAACCCGTGGTCTTTCCGAACAACTCGTGCATCAGGGATTCCACCGTCAGTCCTTTGGCCAGCGCGTGCCCGTGTGGACGATGCGTGCTGGTGATGACATCGTCGGAGTTCAGCGCACTGCATACGCCCACGGCAATTGCCTCCTGCCCCTGGTATTGGTGAATAGTGCCCGGCATCACCCCCTCCAGAAACAGGTATTTGACCCGTTCCTCGAACTGCCGGATCAGCAGCATCTTTTGGTATAGAGAAAGCAGAAAGTTCCTGTCATACCCCATGACGGTCGTCCTCCAGTTGTTCTCCAGTAGGCTGTGGTACCCCGAAGACTTCTTCTTTCACCTGTAACGTCTCCGTGTTCTCCGTGGCCAGAAAAGGTCCAAACACAGAGGTCACTGAGACCCTCCGTGCTCTCTGTGTTGAGGCTTTTCAGGCACAGAGAGCACTAAGAAGTGTGTTGATTGCGGCCCCGAGCCGCGTTGTCCAACTCAGATTATCTCCCCCGACTCGATGATCTCTTTAACCTTGCTCAGAAACGCCGCCGCCGTACGCCCATTGATGAGGCGATGATCGGCGGCGAGTTTTACCGTAACGAGGGGGCGAGCTTTTACCTCGCCCTCCAGAATCACGGGCTTCAGTTGAATCGCGCCCACTGTCAGGATAGTGCTATGTTCGGGGAAGATGATGCCGTCGAAAGCATCGATCGGGTACATGCCCAGATTGCTGAGGGCCATGCTTCCACCGCTCATCTGGTCGGGTTTCAGGGTGCGCGCCTTGACCTTCGCAACTAGGTCCGCAACCTCCTTCTGCAAGCTCGCCAGGTCCTTCTTCTCAACATCCCGTATCACCGGCAGGTGAAGTTCGTTATCAAGCCCGATGGCCAGCGCAATATGGATGCCCCGCGGCCGTATGATTTGCTCCCCCTCCAACTTCGCCGCAACCAGAGGCACGCTTCCCGCAGCCCGCGCCATGGCCTTCAGAAAAATCGCATCGTAGCTAAGGCGTGCGCCGTTCACATCACTCCTTGCCCGCATCTCCTGTGCCGAAGTCATATCAATTGACGCGGTGATGCTGAGGTGAGGAATCTCCTTCCAGCTCTTCCGCACAGCACGCGCTACGGCGACTTGAGCGTGCGGCAGCGGCTCCCCGGGAAGAGTTGCTCCTAGCGCCGATGTGTCCTGTTCACGGCTGGCGCGCTGCACGTCCTCGCGCGTGATGACCCCTCCCGCGCCCGTCCCCTTCACGCGGCCAAGATCAACGCCGAGCTTCGCGGCGAGGTTCCGCACGATAGGCGCGACGCGGAGGGATGGGCCGCCTTCGAGGTGGGAGGGCGGCGCCACGGGAGACGCCGTTCCGTGAGGGTGACCGGCCGCAGGGGCTGCCACAGCGTTAGCTTCACCAGCCACGGACTCGCCTGGCTTGCCGACATAGGCGAGGATATCTCCGGTGCGGGCCAACTCTCCCTCCTTCACTGCGACCTGTAGCAGGACTCCGTCCCCAGTCGATTCCAACTCGGCCACCGCCTTGTCGGTTTCGATATCAGCCAGAACATCGCCGCGCTTGACCGCTTCACCCGGCTTGATCCTCCAGAATAAGACTTTGCACTCCTCCACATTCGTCCCCATGTCAGGTAGTTTGATTGCCACGGCCATTGCTGCCTTCCTCTCGTTTCCATTCCTGCCTTGCAGATGGTCACAGAATCGCTATCGGAACCCACCTCACCAACGGAAAACTCCTCGTAAATGAATTTGAACGGCCAGAACCCCGACATTGATTGGCGGGGGGTTCACTGGTCACGGATGGGATAGCGTCCGCAAGTCTTCGCCGTCTCGTAAAAGGCCAGGATGTTCCGGAGCGGCACCTCCGACTGGATATTGTGAGCCGGCGAGATGATCAGTCCTCCGCCCTTCCCTACGGTTTGTAGTCGCAATCTGACTTCATTAGCCACATCCTCGGGCGTTCCGAAGGGCAGAACTTCCTGAATATCCACTGTCCCCCAAAATGTGAGGTGGTCTCCGTAGGACTTCTTTAGTCGGGCCGGATCCATCGATTTCGGTTGGACAGGATTCAGGATATCAAGGCCTACTTCGATGAGATCAGGAATAATAGGATAAATGTTGCCGTCCGAGTGGAAGGCGATCTTCACTTGAGGATTGATAGCCTTCCACTTGCTGAAAAGTCGCGCGTAACGCGGCTTGAAGAACTCTCGGAAGAGCTGAGGGGAAATCAGCATTCGGTCCTGCGTGCCGAAGTCATCCCCGATCCAGATAATGTCCACGCCCAGCCCGACCATTCTGGTCCCAGCCTCGTCGATCCAGGTCATCAGTCGGTCGAGGTAGGCGTTCATGAAGTCTTTGTTCGTTACCATGTCCATCAGGACTTTTTCCATGCCGCGCAGATACCACGCCAGCTCAAAGAGAGTGCAAGCGCAGCCGCCCATGATCCCGTACTCGTTCCCGTATTCGGCAATCAACCGGCGCGCGCCGCCATACCGGTCCTCTTCGGTGAAGTCCGGAATGGAAAAATCCGATGGATCCACGATGTCTGCGAGGGGGCGCCTCACCATTTCCGTGTACGAGCCACCCGTGGCGTTCTTGAACCATTTCCAGCCAATTCCCCACTCATCGGTATATTCCTCGGCGGGATCCGCGTAGTAGCCTGTGCACGGGCCGACCCAGGAAATGAGAAAGTCGTGGTCCATCAGGATAGGAAGCGGGCCACCCGCAGCCTTGTAAGTCTCGGTCTGCTCCGATTCCACCCCCAGATGGCGCAACACGGTCTTCTCCGCTTCGGGGGTGTACCACGCGCAGAGAGGAACCCGATCGGGCTCCTCATGGTTAATCGCCGTCAGCAAACGCTCTTTGTGTTTCATCAGCTCCTCTTACCAAAGGAGGCAGTCAACTGTCAGCTTTCAGCCGTCACCTCCGCCCAAGCGGGGGTCCACGCACGGCAGGGATTCGCTTTCGCGGGGATGACTGTCGCCTGGTCCGTGAAGAGTCAGGCAACTGGCGCGATTTCGAGTCGATTTTGCGCCACAAATGCCAGGGCCTCCTCGAACTCGAAAACTCCCTCGTGGCATCCCAAGGCCCGCGTGCAGGAGGCGCCCACAGCACTTGCGAAGCGCAACGAGTCCTCAAGTGACCAACCCTCGAGCGTCCCCACCAGGAAGCCGGCGTCAAATGCGTCTCCGCTTCCCGATTCGTCAATCGAGTCAACCCGGAAGGCAGCCGCGCGCAGCTTCTCGCTGCCTCGCCTGGCCAGCGCTCCTGCGCTACCCTCAGTAATCACAATGGTTCCGTCAGGATTGAAGCGGGCCAAGATTTCTGCCTGCTCGAGCGGGTCAATGCAACCCGTCAAGGCGCGGGCCTCATCCTTATTGGGCAAGAACAGGTCTGTGTAAAGAAGAGCCTGCCGAATGTCTTCTAAAGGGGACGGGGACCCTGCGGGAATTACGACATCCAGAGCTGTAATCAACCCGCGCCGCTTGGCCTCCCGGAACACCTCGACGAGATGTTCGGGTCGAAAAGCCGGCATGGCGAGGTACCCTCCCACGTACAATGCGCGGGCGCCGTCAAGGACCTTGGCATCAATGTCGGCGATCGAAAAATCGGCGTTGGCGCCAAAACAGTGAATGTACCGGCGGTCCTGGCCCCGGACGTTAACAATGAAAGTGCAGGATGTGGGATGGGTCTGGCTGCGTCGAATGAAAGAAGTGTCGATGCCCAATCGTTTCAAGTCTTGCAGAACAAACTCCCCGAAAAGATCATTGCCGACTTTGCCGAGCACACTCGTGCTGCGGCCCAAACGCCCCAAATCAGCCGCCGTGTTGGCAGCGCATCCTCCCACACTCAGCAAATAGCGGTCGAGCCGCGCCAGTTCGCCCGCGGCTGGAAGGGAAGCGATGGGGTTGCCGAAGATGTCGGCAACTAAGATTCCCAGACAAACCACATCCGCCATTTCACCATTACCTCCTCCGAGCCAATTCAAGCCTTCGAGATCTCCGGCATTCGCTTGATGCGCGGGTCGGTAAAGATATCTTGATCGTCCGTGCTGCGAGTCGAGAATTCAGAGACGATGGCTCCTTCCGGCCCCGCCTGGAACCAGTGCTGCGTGTCGGGAAAGAGGGTGTATTGCTCGCCAGGTTTCAGGCAGACTTCGTGGCCCACCGTGTAGTAAGCTTCGGAACCTTCCGGCGGATGGCAAGCTGGGTGCCCCGCCGGAGCGCCGGGCACATACAGATAGACTGTTCCCCAGCGACAGCGGAACGTCTCCTCCTTGCCCAGCCTGCTGCCCACCGTGGGATGCCAGTGCTCCGGGCAGGTCTGATGGGGCAACATCACGAGTTCCTTGGCACAGACACGCTCCGTGTTTACATAGGTGATGATCTCGAGCCCGGTCTTTTCCAGTTCTCCCAAGCCGAAATCCGCCACCTCGATACGGGCCCGCTCCTCAGGCGTGAGCACAATCCCGGCTCGTTCGAGCATTTGTGCGGAGCGTGCTACGACAGATTCATGTTGTTGCTGGGTAATCATTTGCTGCCTCCTCGATTCTTCGCAGTCTCTCCCATACGTGACGTCGCCTGGCAGTGCGGCTCAACAAGCTGCTGTGCTTTCCACCCAGAACCAAACGCTTCGAGCAATTCTTTCACCTTCAGCTTTACGGCCTCTCTCCCCGCCACCAGCACGTCATCTCTCCCGCCCATGCCGAGAAACGGGTGGGGATTCATCGGCTCTCGATAATTTACCAGCTTTTCGCGGATCGCGGCTAGGTAAGCTTGCTTGAGCACGGTGCCAAAGTTGACCTTCACAACGCCCCGCCGGATGCAACCTTGCGCGAGCTCGAGGGGAATCCCAGTCCCCCCATGTAAGACGAGAGGAACCTTTACCTCATCGTGGATTTTTCCCAACCGGTCAAAGTCAACTGGAGCCTTGCCCGTAGTAAGGATATGCGTATTCCCAACTGCCACACCTAAAGCATCGATCCCTGTTTCCTCTACAAATGCCCGCGCAGCCGCAGGATCGGTGAGATCTGCTTCTGAACGGCCCGACCCATCCGGCAACCTTCCGACTTGCGCTTCCACCCAGACGTTGTGACTATGTGCGATCCTAACGACATACTTCACGAGCTGTCGATATTCGTCTAGCGGCAGGTGCTCACTCTCAACCATAACAGCGTTGAACCCCAAACCTATTCCCTCCTCAATTTGGGCAAGGTTGTCCGTTTCGTTTAAGAGAAAAGCCACCGGAACATTACTGCGACGGAGTGCCGCCAAACCCATGCTGGCGTAGAGGGCCAAATCCTCTGACTGTGCCCTGCCAGCATGGTTCAGGAAGCCACCATTAAACCCCGTGATGATGGGCGACTGTAATTCCTCCGCCGCCCCCTTCATAGATGCGCCAGCCTACCGCCTTCACCATTACCCCCTTCAAATAAAGCTAGAAACAGGTGACACAAGGCGAAAGCTTGAACACCTCTCTCATCCACCTGCATGGTCGGCGGGCAATACTCAGCACCGGTGGAACAATTCGGGATGTTCCAGGGAATACTGCTCCGCCGTTTCAGTCACAATTTGGAGGTGTTCTAGCGGGGTCCCGGGGCAGACATTGGCTCCATCACCCAGGACAATGCCTCGACAGGGGCCGAGAGCTTCCAGGAGTTCGGCGGTCGCTTCGCGGATCTTCTCCTTGGGGCCCTGGAGTAGCAGCACAGGGTCGAGGTTGCCCCACAGGTAGCACCTCCCTCCCAGATTCTTCGCGGCCACAGCCGGCTTTACCTCGCGTCCAAACAACTGGAAACTTGTTATTCTCTCGCCTTCAATTAACGTTTTGTGTAAATGATCGCTTTTTCCGCACATGTGCATCCCCCGCCCATCGCGCAGTCCAACGCCAAACGTATCAAACAGCCGATTGTCGTAAGGGACGCAAAATTGCTGAAACAATCTCGCCGACATGATCTGGGCAGAGTCTTCGGCGACGGCAAAAGTGGGCCGTGGGGTCTGATCCAGCTTGCGAAAGCAGGTCTCTGCATGGATGAGGCCGCTGGTAATCGTCTCCAACAAATGATGGCAGGCCTCGGGATACTCCAGCATCCACCAGTAAAAGGCGTCGCCGACGAGATCGATGGCGACCATGTGCGGTCCGATCCACTGGATTCCCAGCGGCAGGACAGCCACGCGGCCGCGCTGGCCGTTGAAGGTCACCACCGTCTCCCTGGCCAAGTCTGTCATGGCCTGCCACCACTGCCGGTACTTGGCCCAGAATCCCTCGCCAGTTTCAGGGATTCGAAGCCGCGTCACCTCATGGGGCTCCCGGATCGTGGGGCGCGCCCGGGGAGGGTCTTCGGCGAGCCATTCGACATGGCCCCCGAAGGCGGAGGTGTTCATCACGTTTTCGAAGTCAGGGCCCACACTCACGACAGGCTCCTGGCAGCGGTCGTCCGGGATGTTTTCGATCGCCCACTTTTGAAATTCAAGTTGCCAGTGAAACTGTGTCTCCGGGTCCCGGAAGTACTCCTCGAAGTTGATGTCGAACTGCCTCAGGAAGTACCGGGCAAAGACTCCGAACAGGACGGGTACCCGGTCGGCGTAGCGATAGTCAAAGTGCCCTTGAAAACGCAGCTTGTTCTGGGCCATCCTGTCTTGGGGATAATGAATGGATAGTGAGAATTTCACGCTCCGGCCTCCCAGCATGCTGTCACTCAGCGGCTGGCCGCATCAGCTTCGGGGCTTCCCCATCTCATGACAATTAAAACGCGCCCCCTTGATCGAACCCGCAACTTCACGCGAGGCTAGCCGTACATGCGACCTGATCGGGGACCTCTACTCCCCGCTTAGTCTTGTCTCGTATCACCACGTATAGCGTCCGACCCGTAATCAGGTTTTCCGCCGTCAACGTAGCACAGTGTTCGTCTGGCAAAGCGACGCGCAATCCCGATGGGCTCGGCGCAAGGTAAGCGGGAGTGTTCGCATTTTGATAATAAAGGTCCATGCCTTGGAAGCCAAGTTGCTTCTGCACCTTGCCAGGGACCGTCACTATCCAGAAATCACGGTCGTCGAACTTCTGCAAGAAAACCTCGTGCTGTTCCCCCTCATCCTTGGCGAATGAACCGAGCCTCCAATCTGGCCCGCTTAGCATCGTTTCAACCGTTCGTACGACGGAACCCCTCTCGCCTTGGGTCTGCGCTTGGGCGCAATCGGGGAGGAGGAATCCCTCCATTCCGAGAAAAACCGAAACAAGCAAGAATCCACGAGTGACGCACTCTATCGCCGGGGTCCTGACGAGTCGCGCCAAGGCCAGACAAGCCGGACGGAGAACGGTTGTTGCCACCGGTGCGCTATATCTCATGAATGCCTCCTTTAAACCACCTCGAGGGTGCGCACCTTCCACGGCTGGATCTTGAAGCTGAGCCGGCCCTCGTTGCGCGCCACTTCTCCCACTTTGCTTCCCAGTAGATTCGTTTCCACCGCCCCGGCCACAGGCAAAGCCAGCTCCACCGTGCCCGCCGCTTCCTGGCCTTCGACTTCCACCACCCGCAGTTCGAACCCTCGGCCTTCTCTCTTCCGGAAGGCTAAAAGGTGCATACCCTCCGGCCGCGCGCTGAGAAAGCCTTTCTGCTTGGGTAAGCTTCCACTCCCGGGCTGACCGACGACGGTGATCAATTTCTGACTGAACTCCGCGGACGCCCGCAGGCGCTCCGCGTTGGTGAAGCTCGCGCTGTGGGGCATGAGGGCGTGCCGGTACTCGGCGTAACGGGGCCAGCCATACTCATTCGACCAGTACGACTCCCATTCGCGCATCAGCAAGTTTGAGAAAACACCTCCGTTGTCGCGATTGAAGTATTGAGTCCCCGCGTGAAGCAGCAAGAGCCCGCCCTCCTGCCCCACCAAATCCAAGAACGTGAGGGCTTGGAACACTTGTTTTTGGGTGGGCTCGATGCCAAGGGGAAAGTCACGTAGAACGGACGAAGGCTGGAAGTTGGGGGAAAAGGAGAGCCAATATCCCTCTTTAATTTCGCAAGGAAATCCCGCGCCCGGTTGCAGCGCATCAACCGCCGGAGGCACATCTGCAAGTGCTCGGCTCGTCACCTCCACGTAGGGCATCCCGGCGTAAAGGGTTACGTAGGTTTCGAATTTGAGGGGAGGCCATTCGTGCCGGGTCTTCACCGTGGCGCGTAGAGGACCTTTTTCGATCCAGCGGATCGAGGCTTTTGACTGCAAGCTGTCGAATGCCACCGGCCCTATCGTGTCCTGATGGGGAAATAGCTGCTTCAAACCGGGGCTGCGCACCGGAAACTCGGGGTTCGCTCTTCCCTTGAACGTAGGGAATGCACCCTTCTCGCCCTCTAGCATCTCCTGTCCGGTTTTCTTGTGGAGGAGGCTGGTGATCGCTCCGTGGGTGGGCCCGAGCTTGACTTTCACATGCTCGTTTTCCAGTTCCAGCCGCTCTTCGTCTACGTGCAGGTCGGTAGAGGGAGCTTGCGCCGGGTTGGGCGCGAGCTCAAGGTAGTAGGTGTCGTAGCCTAAGCTGGGAACGTTCTTCGCCAGGAACGCCACGTCAGCTACTCTCAGATTCCCCTCTTCATCCTTTTCGCTTTTTACGATCTGGGAGGGCGCAACCCGTCCCGCGCTGTCCTTCACCACAATATCTTTGGCCTTTTCATGGTTCGGGTAGATTCGCCCTGTGAGGGCTAGATCGCTTCTCTCCCAGCCGCAGGGGTTGAAGACCGACACGGCGAGTGCGCCTTGCTGCTGGGTCCGGGCGTCAATCTTCCCGGCCAAGTATTTGAGGGACGCATCGAGGACGGATTGCCCCTGCTGTTGTGCGGCATCCAGATGGTTAAACCCCATTACGCCCCAGGCCCGATTGTGATTGTCCTCGATTCGATCCAAGGGAGCCATGGGCCCCCACCAGCGCGAGTACTCGCAAAGCCCAACGTCGTGGCTCTGGGCAGTCAAGAGATTTCTCCAGGCTTGCCCCAACAGGCGTTCTTTGGTCTTCGCGCCCAAGCCCTGTGCGACGGCGTCAAACCGTTCAGCGGCCAACAGAAGTGCTTCCACCTTACGGTCCATGATGCGCACTTGGTCTCCCCCCAATCCCCAGGTCAGCAATTTGTTCCACGCATCCATGTTCAGATAGCGAGTTGCTTTGGGGTGGCTCCCGTACTTATCCAGGTACTCTTTGAGGGTGACAAACTCGACGGGGGATTCTTCCGCGAACTTCCGGTATTTCTCAGGAGCCGTAAGATACGCCGGTTCCCCCTCCGGCTCCCATCCGAATTCCTCCCAAGTGAAGATGAGAGGTTTTCCCAGTTCCCGCAACCGCTGGAAATCCGGCGAGGATGCCAATTTCTTCAGGTCAGGCGAATAGCCGAAGAGGGCGTTCTTCGGGACGCAGGGGACTGTCGTGCCGTCCTGGCCTTGCCAGTTGACCACATTGAATTCCAGGAGAGGAATGCCGGTATGGCCCCAAGTATCCACTTGCGCCAAGCTGGCGTATCGATAGCCCGCTCCGGCGACGATCTGAGGAACTTGAGGATGGCTGAAGTCCTCTTCCTCCAGGAAGGTGACCATCTCATAGCCCAACGCTTTGCGAATGGTCTCTCGCCCCCAAGCAATCTGGCGGATGTTGGATTCCCCGCTTACCGTTGCTCCCATGGGCTGACTGTATGTTCCGCCAATCAGTTCCACTTTTCCCGCCGCCAGATACTTCTTCAGTTTTTCGGCCACCTCCGGGAATTTCTCGGCCAAATACTCGTAGGCACGCGCGTCCATTTCGATGAGGGTCTTGACGTGGGGGGGACGGTCGGCCATTTCCATGGCATCCGTGACCGAGAGCACGCAGGACTCCAGCCCAAGGTTCCATCCGATCCCGATGTAGCTCCAGTGGCTAGCCAAGGTCACACAAACACCCTCGGCGTCTTGAGCCCCCTGCGCCCCTTCTCCGGAAAGAGGCAAACGAAGAGCTACGCCTGCGCCAGCGAGCAGGCTACTTGCCAAGAAGTTCCTTCGGTTCATCTTATCTGTCATGGCCATTCCTCCTAGTTTTTTCGCGTGGGAATTAGAATTGACTTTGCCCTCTCTCCTTGGGGGAAAAGGCGCGCGAATTAGAGTTGACTCTCCCCTCTCCCCTTTGCGGAAAAGGCGCGGGAATTAGAATTGACGCTCCCCTCTCCCCCTTGGGGGAGAGGGGACAGGGGGCGAGGGGGTCCAAGAGAATCCCCTCTGTAAACGACACGAGCTCGATCATTGCGCCTTTAACTCCACTGGAATGCGTTTCGTCTCGATGTTGGGTCCTTCCACCACTAGCGTCCCGGAAATTTTCCCCATGGGTCCCCCAGCCAGAAACATTTCCAAAACGAGTGACTTGCTCTCCCCCGGCAGCAGGTCGAAGAAGTTATCGCTATATTTAACCAGATAGGGAGAATTCCCCTCACCTTCCTTCCACTCCGCACGCACTCTGACGAGCCGCGCATACTCGCTGCCATTCTTAACCGTCAGAGTTGCGCTGGCTTTCTTGCCCGAAGCTGTGGCCGCCAGCAAAGACGGCACACCTAGTGTTGCGGTGGGCAGGTCCTTCAGCTTTTCAAACAGCGGCTTATCCCTCTCGGCCAGTATCTCGCCGAATGCCATCGCAGGCTTCTCCCCACTGGCAGCAGCAATCATTCTCATGAAGAGGGCAAAGTAGGACTTGGCTACGGGATTGCTTACGAATTCCTGATCGATGAGATAGCGAAGCGCAATCTTGGGATCCAACGAAGACTTCTTTTCCGTGTAGGCGGGTGTGAACCCGGTGAAGACCACGGTGGTCCCCCGGCCGAATTGGCCGAGTGCCAAAAGCGGGCGGCCGGATATGGTCATGACCTGCCGGCTTCCTGGTTTCAAACCAACGTCGTTGAATCCTACCACCCCGTATTCCTTCAACCCAAAATCGTTCCACCCCTCTCCTCCTGAGTCAGTAACCGCAATGTCCTTTATGGGGGAAAAGACCTGATCTATCGCCCCAGTTGGAAGGTATAGCTGGCCGTAATTCACATCATTCCGCTCCCGCAGTTTCACCGGCAGAAGATCCGCCAACGACCGCACATCGATCAAGGCCGCCCGGCCAAATCCCCCATGGAAACTTCCCGGCCCGCCGGTATGAATGAAACCCACGCCTTGGCTGACGGCTTGCTTCAAACCGTCCGCCATTTCGTCATCCAGCAACTTCCACAGCGAGTCGAAGCAAGCCAGCCACACGACGTCATACTTTTTCCGAATCTCCTCGGGATTCTTCAACTGGGCAAGTTGGTGAACGGAGTTCTCTTCAATGACATCAACGTTGACCCCCATGGCGCGCACCATTTCAGAGATGGGGAAGCTATACTGCCTCTCGCCGATGAGAAGCATGTTGAAGGGGCGAGAGAATAGCCTGGGCGTGACCTTGATGAAGGTCGAGTTCTCCGCCGTTAGCTGCTGTCCTCCCTTTTCCACCGCCTGGGCGCGCAGGACATACACCCCGGGCTTGTCCGGAGTTGTCCACGCCACAACGCCCGTTTGCTTGACTCCATCACTTCCGACCGCGTCAGTAAAGTCCCGGCTCCAAACTGATTGTCCTTGCAAGTCGAGAATTTCGCAGTGCAGGTCGAATGGCACCTCGCGCCGGTGGTCGTTCACCACCCAGACCGGAATCCGCAGTGACTTGCCGGAGACCTGAGATTCCAAAGCCTCCTCGTAGGCAAAATTGACTGCGAATCGCGCCTGGGCATTTTTCAGGTAGTAATAACCCATCTTGGGAACCCGATAATAGTCGAGGAAATTAAAACGAATTCCCGGCGTTACCTCGCCATAAGCCCAGATCCGAGTCCCGTTAATCGAGTCGTATTTTTTCCTGCGATAACACTCCGTTGCATATTTAAAGATGAAAGCCTGATAAAGCTGCGAATCATCGATCAGTTCCTGAATGGACCTCACGTGCCGATCTACAAATTGGTTCAGGCGCTGCAACACACTCGAGAGCCCGTTGTACTCGAAGCTCGTCTGATACGCATAATTGGGGATATTGAGTGGCAGGTTATACCAGCGCGGCAAGGAGCTGTTCTGAGTCGACCACATCTCTTCCGGCGTCAGCATCTTCTTGAGGGTTTCATAGACGGGGAAGGCTATGCTGCCGTACTCGGACACAAATCCCGTGTTGGCGTTGAAGTGCTCTTGGTAGCCTCCGCTGGTTCCCATTCCGGCGTTGGCCATCCAGAAGTGTTGTTCCCCCACATCGCAAAGGCTGGGGTGGTAGACGGTCCCCGGGGCAAGCTCCTCGACCAACCTCCGGATCTGGTTGGAATACTCCTCGTAGCCATACGGCTCCCAATCCTCATCACCCGCACCCCATCCCTTGCCCTTCTCATGCGCCTCCGCGAATGCGGCCCACACGATGATGGAAGGGTGGTTACGAAGTTCAATAATGATCTGCCGCAGTTGGCTCAGCGACTCCTTGACGAAGATCGCGCGCCGCGGGTTGGAATAGGCCAAAACCTCGATGGGTCCAAATTGCTCGAAAGGAAATTCAAAGATCTCGAGGATCCCCAGGCGGTCGCAGAGGTCATAGAAGTCAGGCTTCTCTACCACCGTGAACGCTACCAGGTGATTGAGGTTGGCGGCTTTGTACATTTCCAGATCTTTTTGGTAGGTTTCCCGGGTCGGTTTGCTCCCGTAATAATCCGCGATCGGGTACCAAGCGCCCTTCAAGAACAATCGCTTGCCGTTCAGCCAATAGCTCATGTCGCTCTTACGGACAATAGTCCGGATGCCAAAGACGGCTGTTCGACTGTCCTCACCTTCGCCCGCTGCGGCTGAAATCGTGGCGGTGAGCTTGTAAAGGTCCTGCGCTCCCAGATCCCACGTCCACCACAAATGCGGATCTTTGACGACGACCTCTCGGGTGAAGGTATTCGCACCCGGATGGACGCTCAACGATTGCTTGGACAACGGGAGTACCTCGCCCGCGAAGTTGTCCGGGGTTATTTTGAGGTCCAAGGTCGCTGCGACCTCCTGGTCGGCGTGATTCTCGATCGTTCCCGACACCCCCAAAGTCGCACTCCCGTCCGCGTTGAGGGATTTGGTGGCCACGAAAAGGTCATCGACCACGATCGACCCCGAAGCAACCAACTTCACGTCTCGGAAGAGCCCCATCGGGAAAACCGCGTTACCCGCAGCAGGGATGCCGTCCCAGTACGGGCCGAGGATGAAGGGAGGAAAAGGAAAACGCATCATGTTCCCCGGAGCCACCAAGGTCCATTCTCCCTTCAAGTACTCCAGAAAACCTCTGCCCTTGGGAACCCATGGGCAGGTGACCTTCACGACGACAAGATTTTCTTCGCCGTACTTGAGTTTTGAAGTAACGTCGTACGAAAAGGGTACGTAGCATCCTTCGTGTTCGCCCAGCTTCTCGCCGTTTAGCCACACGGTCGCAAAGTAATCGACTCCATCAAAAACCAAGCGCAGCAGCTTTCCGGCATCGCCTCTCGGCACCACAAATCCCTTGCGATACCACCACTCCTTCTCGTTCACCAGAGTCAGTTGCTTGCTCTGGTAGTAGAGGTCCATGCCCTGGAGGCCGATTTGTAATTGCACCTCGCCCGGGACTTTGACGATTCGGAAACCGCTGTCATCGAACTTCGGCAGGAAAACTCCCTGCGGTTCACCCTTGTCCATGGGGAACGAACCGAGCCTCCAGTCCGAACCGCTCAGCATGGTTTCAGTGGTCTTGCGGAGGGCAGCGATTTTATCCGCAGATTGAGCCGCGGAGAGTCTAGCTGAATCCCACGCCAAAAGCACGGTCCAGATGAGAAATAGAAAGTATGCTCCGCGCTGGCGAATGATGTTTTTCATCTTTAGCCCCCCTCCCGTTTGCTTAGCCATCAGGAAAGGCTCCCGCGAAAGACTCCCATGCCTCCCTGCCAATTGACTCCGCATATTCCTCACTCCATGGCCCTTTTTGGGGGATCCTCTATTCGAGCTGAAGGACCGAAACACTCTCAAACGGCACCGTGGGTTCTTCCCTCAGCCTGCAACCAGGGCGCGACGAACGAAGTCGATGGCGTCACAGGCGTCACCCCGGCGGATCACCTCCGCGAAGGATTCCAGACCTATACGATCGACGGCGCGGAACAGCGCCGCGATCCATTCCCGACACTGAATTGCCGCACGTACTCCGTCCTCGCGGTAAGGGAAAATGTCCAGGGTGAGCCAACCTTTGTAATTGAGCCGCCGCAGCCAGTAAATGAATTCCAGCGACTCCACCAAATGCACCGAGCCGAAGATCATGTCGTCGTCCCAGCTTCGGTAGTTGTCATTGAGATGGAGGTAATCAAGCTTCCCGAAGCTGCTCAAGAGGGCGGCCGCCTCGGCAAAATTCTCCCCCGCGGCAAGCGAGTGACCAATGTCCAGCAACACCCCAACGTTATCCAGTCCCTGTAGCAGCAAGAGCACCTTGGCAGCGCTCGAGACGAAGCAGTGGGTGCGCGGCTCCTTCAGTTTGTATTCGACCAGCATGCGCACCCGGCGGTTGTGCTCGGCACAAACCGCGAGGCCGTCGCGAAGCCATTTCCAGGCCTCGAGATAGTCAGCCTGAAAACAGTAGTCGTAGCCGTCCTGCCCGGGCCACACGTCGATATAAGGACAGCCAAGTTCCGCGCCCCAATCCATGACCTTCTTGATTTCGTCAACTGCCTCCTGGCGCGTCTTGGCGTCAGGCGCAGCCAAACTCCCCCGCCCCCACTTCGCCTGCGTCCACAGGTCCGGCACCAGCATGCATATTTCGAGACCCCGATCCTTGAACATCTTTGCCACTTCGCGGATGTTCCCGTCGTTGACATGCCAATTCCCCACCAGCTCGAGGCCGTCCAGGCCGGCGACTTGCTGAGACAGGTCAAGCATCTCCTCCACGGTTGTCCCGCCGCCGCCGTAACCGCTCAGACAGTAGCGATCCGCGCAGTTTCCAAAAGTCGGCAGGCACGCCCCGAAAGCATAATCCTCGATCATGAAAGCCTCCTCTTAGTCCTCGAACTTCATCGGCTTGGGATGAAACTTAGGCGCTACACGCAGCCAGGGCGTGCGCGGCCGCTCGATGTACCCCCATTTCTCCAGCGCCCGGCGGAGTTCCTTGTTCTCCGGCCTCTTCGCATATGCAAGGAAATTCTCTTTCGACATGGTGGCCGCAATCGCCTGTTGCCACGCTTTGGCTCCAGCCAGGTATCCATCCGGATGCCCCAGCATTCCCCCGCCCGCCGGAATGACGATGTCCGTGCCGTATTCTCCAACCAGAATCGGCGTCAGACCCGGGTACACGCCGGCGCAAGGCATCGGCCACATGGGCTTGATGTGACCCAGCGGCGCTAGTTTCACATGCGCCGTCCGAATGCCTTCCTCCAAGCTCACCATGGGTATGCTCGACCAGTAGGTGGGGGTCAGCATCAGGTCCCCGCCACACAGCCGCACCAGCTTGGCGAAAACCGGCCAGGAAATTCGCGGCTGGGCGGCGATCATGAAGGAAGCATGGATCAGGATAGGCACGTTGATCGCCGGGTCTTCGGCCAGTTGCCGGATCACCGGCAGGCCGGCGGAGTAACACACCAGCAACCCCCGCGCCCCCAGCTCGACCGCCCGCGCCGCCTTGTCGAAAATACGTCGCGGCTCATCCGTGATACTCACAAAGTAGATCGTGCGCTTGCCCGTCTTCGCTTCCGCTTTCTCCTGCGCCTCCAGCACGGCCTTCAGACGGTCCTCGTAGTTGCTGTTGTACAAGTCGCTGGTCATCTCATCGTCTTTCATCATGTCCACGCCACCCAGCGCCGTCTGGTAGCACTGTTCCGCCCCCTGCTTCGGCGTCATCCCCATCTTGGGCTTGATAATGTGGAGGGAAAGAGGCCGTTCCGGAACATTCAGCGCCTGGCGAATTCCCGGCACCCCGAACTTCGGCCCTTTGAACTTGGCCAGCAGGTCGTCAGGAATGAACACGTCCAACAGCCGCATCTTGGGACTGTAGGCGAAACAATTCCCCGCGATGCTCAACAGCATCATCGGCACGTTGTCAATCCAGGCGTCGATGGGGAAGGCCAACTGCACTACCGCCATTCGCCGCGAGGCGTTGTTCGTGGGAATTTCATAATAACCCACCATCTTCCCGCTCAGCCTGCGGCGGACCTCTTCGGTTTCCTCCACCACCTTCTCCCAGGTCCCCGTGGAACCTTCAATGGCCACGGACTGAATCAGGGCGAAGTGGTCCATAAACTCTTCGCCGGGCAACTCATCGTCCATGAAGTAGGTGGCGACGATGTGATTAGAACGATCAATCCCTTCCAGGGTCTGTACAAAAATTTCCGGATCGTGGTATCGTGTGAACACGTTTATCCTCCATTTTTCATCGCGGACGGTCCGCTCTGAATGCTGGCGCGAAGCCCGGCGAAGCAAGAGATTGTTGCGTCAGTCTCCGTGTTGGCCTGTCTTCCCTGCTGCCGAATATTTTTCCTCGGCTCGAGGTATTTTCATTGGACAGGGACATTACCAAATAAATTTTCAGAGTTCAACGGACTTCTGGTTCAGGTCCGTATGCGGTAGGTGGTAGGTGGCATGTGGGGGGGGGAGGTTTCTCCCCACCTACCACCTACCGCTTGAAACTTGGTCTTCCCCACCTGCCATCTACCACCCACGGCATACCATATGCCTCATTTGCTTCAGCGACATTCTCGCGTTCAACGCGTAACTACCTTTTCTTCTGTAACATTACCGACTTCTTCCTGGTTGTGGAATCCTGACCCTTTGTTTTCAAGGACATTCCCGCTTCGTTCCGTCATTTTTAAGTTCTCGATCGGTTTCACACCCTGCGAGACATATGACATAATATCGCTGTCTGTCACCCCTTCCATGTTCTCCATCCTTCCGCCATCGCCCTGACCGGCAGGGGGGCTCGGGAGGTCGGTGAATTCCTTCCGCAGCCTCAGCAGTATCCTCACCTTGCGATCAATCGAGCGGTCCAGCGCCGCTTCCTGCCGCAGCATCATGCTCCACGTCTCCCCCTCCGGCGCCAGGCAGGCCTCCCGTTCTATCGCCGCTCTCTCCTCATTCGCCCTTTCCGCGTAGGCGAATTCTTCCCGCACGCTGGCGATTTCCTCCTCCAGCAATCGCAGAAGTTCCTGGTATTCCGGCTCCCCCGGCGGCTGGTAGCCTGATTCGCGCAGCCACTCCGCGTATTCCTTGTTCTTTCGTTCGTCGGGGACGAACAGAGGGTCACCGAAACGGTGCAGCAGATTGAACATCAGCCCCTGTCGCCACCCCATCATCCCTCGGTAAAGAGGTTCCAGTACCGCGTACTGGCGTTGCCGGAAGGTGCGCTGCTTCACCTCCTCCTGTAGGAGTTCAAGATAAGAAAGCATCTTTCTCAGCGTCACGCCTCGGTCTGTGGACTCCGACAGGTCGACATCAAACATCCCGTGCTGGGAGGCGGGGAAGGTGACGCGGGCCATCTCCTGCCGGCGGCGGTGTTGCCAGTCCTCGATCCCCTGCAAGGCGCGCCGCCTCAGGCCCGCTTGCGCCCGCTCCAGCCTTTCGCGGCGCGAGTAGAGCCAGGCGAGGTCCTCGATTTGCTTCTGCCAGAGCGCGTCTCCGGGACCGAAGGTGGTCATGAGTTGCTGCTTCAAGTTTTCGAATTCTTGCGGGTCTTCGCCCAGGGCCAGCATGGCCTGGCGCTGGTTTTCGTCCGCGACGTAGGCGCCGTGCTTCAAGGCATTGAGCTTGGAGTTCTGCTTGGCGGCGGGGCTGCGCGGACCGGTGGAATGCTGGGCATTCGAGCGCGCGGCGGCGAGCAACTGGGGCGTAAGTTGGGGTGATTTACGTAGAGACATAGTTCCTCCTGGGACGGATTGTTGGGATAGCGAGGAAAGGACTTCCCCGCGACTTAGACTTTTCACACTAATAGGCTACCACAGGGGGAAGAGTTTGTCAAGAGAAATATGTTCACAGGCGTAGCCCAGGACTTCTTCGATTGACTCATCGATTCATCGGGTCATTGAATCATTGAAGAGCGGGTGAAGAGCGATGGTGAATTATGTTGGCCCCAACTGCCACAGGCGGGCTGAGAACAGTTCAATTTCCACTTGAGCCTAGCGCTTTGCCGCAACGGGGAAAGCCAAGCTCATCCCGCAGCGTTTATAATGGGACAAAGCCGATTTTGTCTCGCCACTCCTCAAGAGTCGACGCCGCCCAAATTAGCAGCAGGTTTTCGATTGCTGTTCCAATGTCGATCTCCTGCGAAACGAGAATCAGTCCGGGGCTTGATTGTGTTTCAGTGAATCGGGCGAAGTGTGCCGGCATAGTTCCGCGGTCGTGTGATATCAGAAGTCGATTTTCACGGGCAGCGAGCGCGAGAACCTCCGGGTCCGGCCGACCGACTACGTCACCTTGAGACGCGGTTTGAAAGTCGATCGTGGGTTCTCGCCGGAGAAGACCGAGAACAATCTTTTGGTTGAAGTCTGCGTCGGCCAAGAAGCGCGGTCTCATGCGCGGGAACTCGGCATTGAACGGCGCGCCGCTTCCAGCTTTGCGTATAGGGCCGGGTGTTTGCGGCGAGCCTCTTCGCGCATCCGCTCGAAGTCCGCCCGCCCCTTCTGAAGGTAGGCATCGACGGTTTGCTGGTGTGCCAGGTAAAACGCGATAGCGCCGTACGCTTGCTCCAAACTGAGTGCCGGAAATGATTCGACGACGCCCTCTGGGGACTCGCCGCGCAGAAAGGCGTACACGACAGAATCGAGCGAAACTCTGGTTCCGGAAACGTAGTAGCCACCATCGCGTTGTTCGACGTAGTGATTTCCCATCCCAAACCTCTTGGCTCTATTATAACCCGCTTTGGAATTCGACGCGAGACACGATTAAACTGGCAATAAGCTCAATTTAGAAATGCTAACGCGGCTGGCGCCCCGATGCATCGGGGCGCCCCACGAACACGGGTAGCGTCTCTGTCGCCGCGTCCAATCCGTGGCCTGTTCTGGCTTCTTAACGGTCGCCGACATAAAATGCGATGTCGGCGCCGCCCGCGACGGTTACTACGGCGATGCGCCGTCATAGTCTTAGCAGTTGGCAAGACCCATGAACATGTGGTTAACTAAGCGGCTTCGGCTGGAATACCCGACTTGCGGAGGCAGCAACAAGAAGGAGATCATAAATGGAGCGTGCTTGCTTTTTGCTGAAGGTGAAACCGGAGAGGCTGGCGGAATATAAGGAGCGCCACAAAGCGGTCTGGCCTGACATGCTGGAAGCCCTGCGGGAGACCGGTTGGCATAATTATTCGCTCTTTCTGCGCGACGATGGCCTGTTGGTGGGATACTTTGAAACGCCGGACTATCAGGGTGCCTTGGCGGGCATGGCCAAGCGAGAAGTCAATCTGCGCTGGCAGCGAGACATGGCGCCCTTTTTCGTAAACCTGGAAGGCCAACGCCCGGACGAGGGCTTCCTGCGCCTGGAAGAGGTCTTTCACCTCGCCTAGGGGGGTCGGCGCTACTGGGGTTCACGGCCGCAGGACGGAGTGTCGAACCACGAACAGATTTGTTCGAGACAATGTAGCGCTGACCTTTAGGTCAGCACGTTGGGAAAGCAAGAAAATGCCGACCTAAAGGCCGGCGCTACTAGGGCTCACGACCGCAGGACGGAGTGTGAGACCACGAAGAGATTTGTCCGACACAACCTAAAGGAGAAAGAGAACATGGCTGACCTTGATAACGTTAAAGAGACAAAGGAATTCTATCTGGATATTCCCGCCAAAAACCAAGCGTTCTTCCTGAAGGGATCGGCAGCGCTGGACTGGGGAATGCAGAACCGGCTGGCGCGCATCTTCCGCCCCAGCAGCGGGCGGACCGTCATGCTGGCCATCGACCACGGATACTTCCAGGGTCCCACGACGGGACTGGAGCGGGTTGACGTCAACATCCTCCCCTTGCTGCCTTATACCAATGCCCTGATGCTGACCCGTGGCATTTTGCGAGCCATCGTTCCGTCGTCATTCACTTCCGGCGTGGTGCTGAGGGCCAGCGGCGGACCCAGCATCCTCAAAGAGCTCTCCAACGAGCATCTCGCGGTGGATATTGAAGACGCCGCGCGGCTCAACGTGTCGGCTCTGGCCGTGCAAGTGTATATCGGCGGCGAGTTCGAAACCCAGACGGTCAACAACATGACCCGGCTGGTGGATGCGGGCCTGCGCTACGGGATTCCCATCCTGGGCGTAACGGCGGTGGGTAAGGCCATGGTGCGGGACGCCAAGTACTTCCGCCTGGCGTGCCGGATTTGCGCTGAGCTGGGCGCACAGTTCGTCAAGACTTACTATGTGGCCGAGGGTTTCGAAACCGTGACGGCTTCCTGCCCGGTGCCCATCGTGATGGCGGGCGGGAAGAAGTTGCCCGAACTCGAGGCGCTGACCATGGCCTATCGCGCCGTCAGCGAGGGAGCGTCAGGCGTGGACATGGGCCGCAACATTTTCCAAGCTGACGCCCCCACCGCCATGATCCAGGCGGTGGGGAAAGTGGTCCACGAGCTGATGAAGCCCGAGCAGGCCTTCGATCTGTATGAAACCTTGAAGCACGAAAAGAACGAGGTGTTGGCAAGCTAGGGGCAGGCCTGTTCCCTGCCCCGCTCTGGAGCGCGGCAGCTTGCTGCCGCTTTCGCTTAGGCCAGCTTGCTGGCCGTGCAGGGCAGCGCTGGGGGGGCAAGTCAGGCGCGAGCAAGCTCGCGGCATCAAAGCGGCAGCAAGCTGCCGCACTCCAGACTTGCTTTGCGCCTTTGCGTGAGAGGCCTTTCCTGTTTCGGAGAGTTTATGACCGCTTCAACCGCTTTCGACATTCTGCGCGAATCGTCTCCGTTAGTGAGTGTAGGCATCCTGACAGCCGACCTCCTTTCGCTAGGTTCGGAGTTAGACCTCCTTGAACGTAGCGGCGTCCAAGTGGCCCATGTGGACGTCATGGATGGCTGCTTCTGCCCCATGATGACCGTGGGCCCGCCGCTGATTAAGGCCCTCAAGACTCCCCTGCTGAAGGACGTCCATTTGATGATCGATGAACCACTGAATAAGGTGGCGGACTACGTTGCGGCAGGCGCGGACATCATCACGATTCATCCCGAAGCTTGCTCTCATGTCCACCGGGTTCTACAACAGATGCGAATGATGAAAAACGCCAACGACCCCGAAAGGGGTTTAGTGCGAGGTGTGGGGTTGAATCCTGGCACGCCCCTCGAGGTCCTCGAACCTGTGCTCGAGGAGCTGGAATTGATTTTGCTCCTTGCCGTCAACCCGGGCTGGGGTGGCCAGAAATTCATTGCCTCTACCCGAGGACGAGTTGAGAAGGTGAAGCGCATGATCGCCGGCTCGGGCCGCGAAATACTGTTGGGCGTCGATGGCGGGATAACCCGCGATAACATCGCCGACGTAGCCGCCCTGGGCGTGGACCTGATCGTGACTGGCAGTGCGGTGTTCGACGGCAAGGCGGCGGAGGCAAATGCCAAGTTCATGCTGGAGGCGGTGAGAAAAGGAGTCAGAAGACAGTAGACAGTTGTCAGTGGTCAGTTGTCAGTAGTCAGTCGTCAGTGGCGGACGAATTCTTGGTGTTAGCCGGTGGAAGCAAGAATTCGGACACGATCTAATTCGCGTTGTGGTCGGTGGGGCCATGGCGCTGCGCGTCGCCTACTGACTACTGACTTCTGACTTCTGCTTTTCGTCTTCTCAATCAAACCCTATGCAAAACCGTTGGTCAGATGAAGAGGCAAGCCGGCTCGTTGCTCAGTACGGTCCCAAATGGGGCGAGGACTTGGCTCTGCGGACGTATTCCAGCCGACTTCTCGGCGCTGAGGAAAGCTTGGTTCTTCACGGCGGGGGCAACACCTCCGTCAAAGGCTATGCCACAAATGTATTAGGCGAGCAGGTCCCGGCCCTTTATGTGAAAGCCTCGGGCTACGACCTGGTAGCTATCGAACCTGAGGGGCATTCGGCCGTGGAGCTCGAGTTCCTCAAGAGGCTTCGCGTGCTCGAGGACCTTTCTGACGCCGCGATGGCGGATGAGTTTCGCGCTCATCTTTTCGATCCTCACGCTGCAACGCCCTCGATTGAAACCCTCGCGCACGCTTTTCTGCCTCACCGGTTCATCGATCACACTCATGCGGACGCCATCCTGGCCCTGACGAATCAGAGCGAAGCTGCAAAGCGCGTGGAAGAAGCGTTGGGCGAGGACGTGCTCATTCTGGACTATGTGAAGCCGGGCTTCAAGCTGGCCAAGGCCGCAGCCGCCGCCTACGAATCCCAGCCGGGCTGCAAGGCCATGGTGTGGATGCGGCATGGGCTTGTCACCTGGGGAACGACCGCGCGCGAGTCCTACGAGGCCACCATCGAACTGGTCACTCGGGCCGAGAAATACCTGGCCGAGCGTGCCACTCGGCCGCTTGTCGTGCAGCTTTCGACCCCAATTTCTGCTGCGGAAAAGAGGCTGGTGGCCGTCGCCCCCTTAGTCCGCGGCTTGCTCGCCGCACCCAGCGGGGACGCCGATCGGCCCTACCGCCGCGTCATCCTACAGCCATTGACCGACCGCGAGACTCTGAATTTCGTCGACTCTGACCGGGGCAAGCAAATTGCCCTCTCCCCTCCTCTTACTTCAGACCACCTGATTCGCACCAAGGCCATGCCCCTTTGGATCGACGACCCGGCTTACGAGAACCCCGCGAGGCTGCGCCAGCAACTCGCCACAATCCTCGAAGAGTACAAGGCTGCCTACAACGCCTACATCGAGAGGAACTCGGCACACTTGCCCGAGGGCCTCGCAACCTTTGACCCGCTGCCCCGCGTGCTGCTGCTGCCGGGATTGGGCGCCATCTGTTCTGGCAAGAATGTTCAAGCAGCCAAGATCGCCCGCGATATTACGGCTCACACGCTGGCGGTCAAAGCCAAGGTCGCCGCGATGGGAACGTACGAGGGCCTCGACGAAAGCCATCTCTTTGAAATGGAGTATCACACCCTCCAGCACGCCAAGCTCGGAAAGCGCATCGAGTTGCCCCTGGCGCGGGAAGTCGCCGTGATCACGGGCGCGGCGGGAGCAATCGGGTCGGCGATTGCCCAGGGCTTACTCGAGAATGGCTGCCATGTGGCAGTTACCGATTTGCCCGGCCAAGCCCTGAAGAACCTGGTCACGGAGTTGAAGGGAACTTTTGGGGACCGCGTCCTGGGCGTTGCGGTGGACGTGACGGACGCAGCTTCCGTCGCGCAGGGGTTCGAAACCATTATCAAGACCTGGGGCGGCGTGGATCTGGTCATCGTCAATGCCGGCATCGCGCTGGTTTCATCCTTGGAAGAGATGAAGCTGGAGGCATTCCAGAAACTGGAGCGGGTGAACATCGAGGGAACGCTCCTGACGTTGGCAGAAGCTGGCCGGCACTTCAAATATCAGGGAACCGGCGGCGACGTCGTTATGGTTTCAACCAAGAACGTCTTTGCGCCAGGGGCCAAGTTCGGGGCCTACAGCGCCACCAAAGCCGCTGCCCATCAACTGGCCCGCATCGCCAGCCTGGAGATGGCCGAAATCGGCGTGCGTGTGAACATGGTCTCCCCAGACGCCGTGTTCTCTCACGGCACGCGCAAGTCCGGCTTGTGGGCGGAGGTTGGACCCGACCGCATGCGAGCGCGGGGACTGGATGAAAAAGGCCTGGAAGAATACTACCAGAAACGCAACCTCTTAAAGGCCAAGGTCACGGCGGAACATGTGGCCAACGCCGTGCTCTTTTTCGCCACACGCCAGACGCCCACCACCGGCGCAACTATCCCTGTGGACGGCGGCCTGCCTGACTCCACGCCGCGCTAGCAGAAGGACAAGTCAAAAGGCAAGTCGCAAAGGCACATCGGGAAGGTTAAAGGGTAAAGGTTAAAGGGTAAAGTGTAAAACCCTGAAGTGTGAAAGCCTGAAGGCGTACCTCCACCCTTTAGACACGGTAGAGCAGAAGAACAGGTCAAGAGGCAAATCGCAAAACTTAGAGGGGAAAGGCGTGAACGCATGCCTTTAGCCTTCAGACTTTAGCCCTTAGCCTTTAGACTTTAACCTTTACCCTTTACCCTTTATCCTTTACCCTTTATTGGAATGGCCGACGCCCCCAAGTCCGCTACTCGCGTCATTGGAATCGATCCGGGGCTGAACGTCACTGGCTACGGCATTGTGGTTTGCTGCGCGAACGAGGTGGAGCTCCTTGAAGCCGGCGTGATCCGGATGCCGCGACGCCACGGAGAGAGTCTGGCGGAGCGGCTCGAGTCGCTCTTCGTCGAACTGCGGCGAGTCATCGAGGAATTCAGCCCCGAGGCCATGTGCCTGGAGGAAGTTTACAGCCATGCAGATTACCCTCGGACGGCGATC
>Ga0326728_10001166_pt1 | contig 94882 bp, 74 predicted proteins | sample MB3enrmetagenome_FD_207602 | JGI IMG/M metagenome (GOLD analysis project Ga0326728, IMG submission 207602) | Lab enriched peat soil microbial communities from McLean, Ithaca, NY, United States - MB31MN | ecosystem: Environmental > Terrestrial > Soil > Wetlands > Peat | place: USA: New York...
AACCCCAGCAATCCCGCACTCTGCCTCAGCCTGAGCCAGGCAAGCGAAGTAGCGCCCGGAACCCCCACTTGCGGGCCTTATGCGGAAAACGGCATCTTCACGACTTCCGGTGGGCAAAACGTGACGGCTCGTCCACTGGCACCGGGCCTAGGGAGCAACGGCCTTTACACGACCATCGGAAATTCCAACTACAACGCTCTTGAGGTTAGTCTAAAGCATCAGACTGGGCGAATGACATTTCTCGCATCTTACACTGACAGCAAAGCACTGGACGATGGTTCTTCCGAGGTCGATCAAGTCAACCCCCTCAATAACAGGCTGAGCAAGGGGCTTTCCGCGTACGACATGGCGCACAACTTCGTGTTCAGTTACAACTACGAGTTGCCTTTCGACAGGCTCTTTCACGAGGGGCGCGCGACGCGCGGATGGATTCTCTCCGGCATTACTCGGTTCACCACCGGCCTGCCCGTGACCATTCAAGATACAAGCGATATCGCGCTGATTGGCAATAACAACGTAGGGAATACCGGCTCAACTACCGACGAGCCGAACATTGTGCCCGGGAAGATTCTCGCCAACACAAACCCTCGATCGGGTATGCCCTATTTCAACACTTCGCTCTTCAGCCAGGAGACCTTAGGCCAGGTTGGGAATGCCAATTGGCGATTCTTTCATGGGCCGGGCATTTCCAATTTTGACATGGCCCTGCTGAAGGATCTTCGGCTTACCGAATCGAAGTCCTTGCAATTTCGGGCGGAATTTTTCAACATCTTTAACCACGCACAGTTCACTAACCCCGACGGCGAGTACTTGGATTTAGCTTCGACTTTCGGATCTGTTACGCACGCCCAAGCACCACGCATTGGGCAACTCGCGGTCAAGTTCATCTTCTGAATCTCTGCGTTAGATTCAATTTGCGCCGAAATGGATCTTTTGAATGCGCCTGATACAATTTAAGCTTATCGCCCCTGCCGCCCTGATGCTGATGCTGGCGGGCGCAGGCTTGCGCTCGCAGGGCCCGGGAGAGCGAAACCCGCTCCCCTTGCCCTCTGGAAAGGTCATCTACGACCCGGTGCCCGGCCGGCCGGTGCCCACGAACAGTTTTCCCGGAACTGTGACCCTGAGCCCGGATGGCCACTACTTGGCTATCCTGAATGATGGCTGGGGGACGCCCCCATCCGGCTACAGCCAATCGATCGGAATTCTGGACCTCGACACCCATCAACTGCGGGACTTCCCAGACTCCCGGCTTAGACTTAATGCCCATCAGGTGTATTTCTGCGGCTTGGCGTTTTCGAGCGACGGCATCCTGCTGTACGCTTCCATGGCCTCATACACGGATCCCGCTGGCCAGCGGCGTGGCGATACGGGGAACGGCATCGCGGTTTACAACTTTCATGCAGGTAACCTGACCCCGGCGAAGTTCCTGAGCATTCCATTGCAGAATGTCGCGCCCGGCAAGAAAGTGAATGCAGCATTGCCCGTGCTGCCGGCGGGGAAGTCGATTCCCTATCCCGCTGGCCTGGCCGTGGTGCGCAATGCGGCGGGAAGGGATGAGCTTTTGGTTGCCGACAATCTCTCGGACAACGCCTTGTTGCTCGATTCGGTCAACGGCCGCGTCCTCAAGACTTTCGACCTTTCCACGGGAGAGCATATCCCGGCATCCTACCCCTATGCCGTTGTCGCTGCTGGCGATGGCACCCGGGCGTATTGCAGCCTCTGGAATGCCTCCGAGGTGGCAGAGCTTGATTTGTCCAAAGGCCTGGTAACCAGGCACATACGCCTCCTGGCGCCGTCCTCAGCCCTGGCAGCGGGTTCCCACCCCACGGCGCTTCTTTTGAGCCCCGATGAGAAGCTTTTGTACGTCGCCCTTTCGAATGCGGATGCCGTGGCCGTTGTGGATACCACCACCGGCAGGGTGGTCACCATGCTTTCCACGCTCTTGCCCGATCAAAAGTTCGGGGGCAGCTTCCCCAGCGCGCTGGCCGAAAGCGCGGATGGTCAAACGCTCTTTGTCGCGGATTCGGGCTTGGACGCCGTGGCGCTGTTTGACATCGACCCCCGTAATCCTACTGCTACAAGCCACGCTCGCGGCTTCGTCCCCACTGAGTGGTACCCGGCAGCCCTGGCGGTCAGGGGCGATGACCTGATCGTAACTTCCGGAAAGGGCCGCGGCTCCGGCCCGAATGGTGGCCCGCCCTTGTCGCCGATGATGGCCCATTACGAAAAGCATCCGTATGTTATGGAACTGCTGCACGGCTCAGTGGCCCGCCTGCGAATCTCCGAAGCGAAGCGCAATCTCGAGAGCCTTACCCAGGAAGCCGAGCAGAGCAATTTAATGCAGAACGTCGACTTCACCATACATTTCCGCGCCGCGGGCAATCCCATTCGTCATGTTATTTACGTCATTAAAGAGAACCGCTCCTACGATCAGATATTCGGTGACCTGAAGCCGGGAAACGCCGACCCGTCGCTGTGCCTCTATGGCGAGGACATCACGCCCAACGCGCACAAACTGGCGCGCCAGTTCGGAATTCTGGACAACTTCTATTGCAGCGGAAACGTCTCGGGGGACGGCCATGTCTGGTCCACGGCCGCCACCAGCAGCGACTATACCGAGAGAACCTGGCAAGTCATGCAGCGGGCTGACGAACGCACTTATGACTACGAGGGTGACGTCGGCCACGAGTATCCACTGCTTGAAGGAATTCCCGACGTCGATGAGCCCGCCACCGGATATCTCTGGGCCAACGTCGACCGGCACGGCCTTACTCACCGAAACTACTCCGAGTTTATCGAGACCCAGTGGTGCGATACAGGATTCGTGGTCAAGGATGCCAAGGAGAATCATCCGCTGCCGCCGGGGGCAAGTTGCCCACAGAATTTTGTGCGAATCGGAGAACCGTTGCCCGCAAACGTCGGTGAGCCCCACGGGTCTCCCAGCCCATGGCCCTGGCCGGTGCCCATGATGTTCCGCGACATTCCCACCAAGCCCGAAATCGAGGGCCACTATGATCTCCGCTTCCCAGATTTTCGCCTCGACTATCCCGACCAGCTCCGGGTCGACGAGTTTCTGAACGAGTTCGAGGAGTTTGTAAAAGCCCAGGAGTCAGGAAAGGGCGACGAGCTTCCGCAGTTCGTACTGATGCGCCTGCCCAATGATCACACGGCCGGGACCAAGCCCGGCTTCCCCACCCCCGCAGCCATGGTGGCGGAAAACGACCTGGCGGTGGGACGCTTGGTCGAGGCCGTTTCCCATAGTCCGTATTGGCAGGACACGGCGATCATGATCCTCGAGGATGACGCTCAAGACGGGCCTGACCATGTGGACGCGCACCGTAGTCCCACGCTGGTCATCAGTAAGTACTCGCCGGGCAATGCCGGCCAGCCCTTCGTCGACAACACGTTCTATACGACCGTGAGCACGATTCACACCATCGAAGTCCTGCTCGGCCTGCCGCCGATGAATGTAAACGACGCCCACGCCCCGATTATGTCGCGGCTGTTTGAAGGCGCCGGTGCCCAGATACCATTCGAGGCTGACTACGGAAACCAGCGGAACGGCCTGATCTACAAGATGAACACTTCACACTCCCCCGGCGCCGCCGAATCCGCCAAGATGGATTTTTCCCACGCCGATGCCGCCGACGCAAAAGTGCTCAACGCGATTCTGTGGCGGGATCGCAAGGGCCTCGTGCCCATGCCCGATGGATCGATGGGCCGATGAGGACATGATCCGATTTTGGGTCCGCCTTCGTTCCGCTTACCGCATAAATGTGCATTGTCCGCCAAAAAATCCCCTCGATGGTTGTCGATTAGAGCACTTCCATAAATAATGTAGCTTGAAAAGCGGCGACGCTTATGGCAGAGTGTGTTCATGAGAGCGATACCTGTTCCCCTGCGCAAGCGGATTCTGGAACTTTACGATCGCGGCCGGAGCACGCGGGAGATCGCGCAGTTTGCGGGTTTCTGCGTGGCGGCAGTACGCCGCGTGCGCCAGCAGTTTCGGCAGCGCCGCACGCTGGAACCCCGGACCCATCGGTGTGGGCGCAAGGCGCTGCTCACCGAGGAACGGAAGCGCCGGCTGCAGCAGCTCTTGTCCGAGCAGCCCGACGCCACCCTTGCCGAGTTGGGCGCCCGCATGGACAGGCCGTTCCGAACTTCCACGATCGATCTCTGGCTGCGACGGCTGGGTTGGAAGTTTAAAAAAAACTCTGGCCGCCGCCGAACGCGACCGACCCGACGTCGCCGCCAGGAGGGCGTGCTGGCATGAGGAGTTGGCTACCGAACCCGTGGCCGCGCTGGTGTTTGTGGACGAAAGCGGCGCCAACACGAAAATGACTCGCCTGCGGGGCCGTGCCTTGGGCGGCCAAAGACTGCTGGCGCGCGTACCGCACGGGCACTATCAGACCAGCACGCTGATCTCCGGCGTCCGCCTGGGAGGGCCCTGCGCCCCCTGGTTGTTTGACGGCGCGATGAATGGCGAGATGTTTTTGGCCTGGGTCCAGCAAGGGCTGGCCCCCACGCTGCGCCCCGGCGACGTGGTGATCCTCGACAACCTGAGTACGCATAAGATCCGGGGTGTGCGCGAGGCCCTGGAAGCTGCCAGCGCGCGCCTGCTCTATCTGCCGCCCTATTCGCCGGACTTCAACCCCATCGAACCCATGTGGAGCAAGATCAAACAGGTCCTGCGCAGCCACGCTCCGCGCACCGAAGAGGAACTACGTCGAGCGGCCCGGACCGCCTTTAACGCGATTTCCACCGCCGATTGCCAAGGCTTCTTTTTTAGCGCCCAATACGCTACATAATAAATGGAAATGCTCTAGTGGCTTCCAGCGACTGCCGTTCGGCTTGCAGTGCTTGCTGTTGCTGGCGGAGCTCCGGCATGCGAGCACGAAGTTGTTCCAGGCTCACCAGACCTTCCTGATCAGCGTTCAGGAGGCGGTCCATGCTCTTCTCCAGCCGCGTCTGTTCCCGTTGGAGCAACTCTTCGCGCTGCTTCCGCGGATCGGCCTTCCGGGCCGCTTCCAAGCGACGGTTCAGTTCCTCCTGAATCACCCTGGGATCTTCCAACAGCCGCAGGAGTTCCTTCCAGACCACCGCATCGAGGTGGTCCTGACGAACCGGCGGATTATCGCAAACCGCTCCCTGCAGATGACGATAAGCATCGGAACCCAGGCAGCGGTAGTAGTAAAGCTTGCGCGCGGAGGTCTGGGTGGAGGTGCGGTAGAGCGCGTATCCGCAACGCTCACAAACCAGCATTCCCTGCAACAGGGACGGCTCGATCGTGCGCCGGGGAGAATGACGTTGGTTTTGCTCCAATTGCTCTTGCGCCAGGGAGAAAGTTTCTTCACTGACCAAAGCCGGAACCGTGATTTCGATCCAATCCGGCCGGGGCCGTTCGTGGTGGGCACTATCGCGGCTCGCCAGTCCTTGACGTTTCCGCAACGGTCGGGTGATGCGTTGTCGCGGACGGAGTTCGGTCTTGCCGTAGCACGCCCGCCCCCGGTAGGCGGGATTGCGCAGCATGCCCCAGACCGTGGAGCGCTCCCAGCGGGTGGTCCCGGTGCGGGTCGGAATCTGCTCCTCGTTCAGCAGGCGGGCAATGGCGTTGATGCTGAGTCCCTGCTGCGTGTACACCTCGTAGACCCGGCGCACCACCGCGGCCTCCGGCTCGATGACCTGGTAATAGGCCGCGGAGGTGTCGCTCTTCCGTACATAGCGGTAACCGTAAGGAGCGCCCGAGAGCACGTTGATCGACCCCTGTTGGGCGCGATGGCGTTTGCCCCGGCGCGAGCGCTCGGCAATCTGCGCCCGTTCATATTCGGCAATCATGCCCTGGAACTGCACCAATAGTTGATCTTCGGGGGTGGTGCCGGAGGGCGCCTGCAAGAAGACCAGTTCCACGCCGCAGCGTTCGTTGCCGACCTGGCGGATGGTCAGCCACGGCCTCCCCCACGATGCAGGACCGACTGCACCGCCCGGCTGACGATCTCGCTCAAGGTCCATCCGGTGGAGGCGGCGTAGGTTCGGAGCCTCCCCACGAAAAGGCGAGATAGTTTGACGGTAAAAGAGACCTTGGCGTCTTCCACCGGAACGGGTCGTTTGAGTTGCTGAGCCCGCTGCAGATAACGGTAGGCTTGGCGCTTGCTGACAGACCAGTTCCGGGCCAGGCGTTCGGCGGCCTCGGGGAGGGGCGAGTGCTCGCGGAGGAGGGTGCGAGCCTGATTGAGCCGGTCGGCTTTTTGAGCATCGCTGGCGCGCCCCATACGACATATAAATACGTCTATTTATGTCACAAATCAAGAGGTTTTTCATATGCCTTTGCCCTCCTGCCGGTAGCGAACTGTGCGCTCAAATTGGAAGTTATCTTCTGCGTTCAGGCCGTCATTTCGCCGCTGCTGGCGAATATCTATTTGCACTATATCTTCGACCTCTGGGTGCAAGTGTGGCGCCGGCAAATGCTCAAGCGCAGCCAACGCCATCGTCGCCGACCGTCCCGCTTGGCTTGGCTGGCTGACCGGTGGCTCCCGCGCCCGCGTGTCCTCCATCCTTGGCCGTCGCCGCGCTTCGCCGCTAGCCATCCGAGATAAGAGCCGTATGAGGTAGTTCCTCACGTACGGATCTGTGCGGGGGGTGCCGGGTCACCGGCATCCCTACCGCGACCCAAGGCGGCGGTCCGCGCTTCGAACTGAAATAGAGGCACAGAGCCGTAGCAATTGAAAAAAGTGATTACAGTTGTAGTACATTGTATACATGGAAATGATCTTTGACTCTTCCACCCCGATCCTTTTGGCGAAGATCGACCTATTGAGAGAGAGCGCGGAGGACATCTCGATCATTATCCCGCCGAAGGTGAAAGAGGAATGCCTTTTAAAGGACAGCTTGGATGCGCTGCTCATCAGGACTCTGATTGCTGAAGGGAAGATCAAGGTGGAGAAGGCGGGGAATCAGGAAGCCGTTCGCAAGCTCCGGGCAGATTTTAGAATCGAGGCGGGGGAAGCCCAGGCGCTCTGGCTGGGAAAAAGGCTTGGGTGTCCCCTGGCGGTCGATGACGGACCCGCGATAAAGGCCTGCAAGGTCATGGGCATACAATTCGTGACGGCGATCCATTTTCTGATCCATCTAAAGGCCAGAGGCAAACTGGGGCTTCCCATGGCCCTCGCCAAGCTCGACGGTTTGGCCGCCTATGGCAGGTACTCGAGAAAAATAATCGAGGATGCCGCCCAACGGCTAAAAGGAGGAGACTAAATGGGGGTTATAAGCTTGAGGCTCAAAGACCGCGACTTGGAAAGGCTTGACGAACTCTCCAAGACCCTGCACAAAGACAAATCCACGATAGCTCGGGAGCTGCTGGAGTACGGGTGGGATTTCCTCATGCTGGAGTATTACAAGGAGGGCAAGCTTTCCCTTACCGGGCTGGCTAAAAAGTTGGATGTATCTATCAGCGAGGCCATCGACCTCCTGAAGGAACGTGGCATCGAGGCGCCGATAGGTTTTGATGATTACCTGAAAGGTTTTGAAGTTTTTGATCAGGTGAAATGAGTCCGTAGCGCGGACCGCCGGGGTTGCGGTCGGCGCTACGAACTGATGCACGCGGCAAAAGTTATAGAAGGCGAACCACAGCGCATAAGCCGCCTCCGGAGGGCTGGCGCGGGGTGAAACCGTGCGACTGTGGTCGACGCGCATCGATCGACCGAGTCGCAGAGCGTGGCTCTGCGCCAACCCGCCCACGTCGGTGGTTTCCGGCCGCACGTAAAAAAGAAGCACTCACAAGGGATGGCCCTACTGTATTACAATTCCCGAACTTCTTTTCGCGCCGCGAAGATTTTGTGCCACGGGCATCTTGCCCGTGCCCGGGCATGGCCAGGATGGCCATGGCACGGCTTTGGTTGCGGCTCTGCCGCGCTGTGACTTTAGTCACAGACACGGACCTGCCCGTTGGTCCAACATGCGCCATCATGCCTACGACCCGCACCATCCTTTGGACAACAACTCTTCTCAGCGCCTTTGTGTTCCTTGGCATGAGCGTGGATTCTCTGCACAAGATGGGAGCGCGCACCCACGCCGACCAGATCTCCGCGCAGGTAGTCGAGGGCAAACGGCTCTGGCAACATTACGATTGCAACGACTGCCACACGATTCTGGGAATCGGCGGTTACTACGCTCCGGACGTCACCAAGAGCTACGAAATCCGCGGCGATGCCTGGTTGCGGCAGTTCCTCAGGGAGCCGGGGAAGATGTACTCCACGGGGCGGCAGATGCCGAACTTCCACCTGACCGACGCGCAGGTCGGCTCGCTGGTTGCCTACTTGCAGTGGGTCAGCGCAGTGGATACGAACGGCTGGCCGCCGGCGCCAGAGGGCGTGGCGCGCGAGCAGTCCCCGGGCACCAAGATCTTCCTCGCCCAACACTGCAACACGTGTCATTCCATTCAAGGCAGCGGTGGAACCCTGGCGCCGGACCTGACGCACGAGGGCAGCCGGCAAACGAAGGACTGGATCCTGGTCCAGATCAACGACCCCCGCAGCCACAAGCCGGATTCGATCATGCCAAGTTTCAAGCAGCTTCCGGACTCGGACAAAGTAGAGCTGGCGGATTATCTGGCCAGCCTGAAGTGAGGAGATGCGATGCGCTACAAGTCGCAAAAGGTCGCCCGTGAGTACCTCCTGGCCGCGCTGCCGCTCTTCCTCCTCCAGGTCATCTTCGGAATTCTCGGCAGCATCAAGTACATTTGGGGCTATGATCCGCTGCTGAACATCATACCGTTCAACGTGGCCCGCGCCATTCACATCAATCTGCTGGTTTTCTGGCTGCTGCTGGCCCTGATGGGCGCCACCTATTACATGGTGGCGGAGGAAATCAAGACCGAAATCTACAGCGTCAAGCTCGCCCGCCTGCAACTTGCCATCCTGCTCGCGAGCGGCGTGACCGCTATCGTCGGCTACTTGTTCCAGTGGAGCTTCGGGCTGCCCTTCCTCGAGCAGCCCACCGTCATCAAGCTGGCCATCGTCGTGGCCGCCCTTATTTTTCTCGCCAACGTGGCCCTCACCATGTTCACGAACCACCATACGCTGACCCGTACCAGCGCGACCTTGCTCGGCGGGATGGTGATGCTCTCGGTCATGTTCCTGTTTGGGATCCCGTTCGTGCCCAACCTCAGCACGCAATATTATTTCTGGTGGTGGGTCATTCACCTCTGGGTGGAAGGCGCCTGGGAACTGATTGCGGCGTCGCTGGTGGGCTGGGCGCTCATCAAGATGACGGGAGTCTCGCGCCAGCGCATCGAAGGGTGGGTCTTTGCGGAGGTCTGCCTGGTGCTCCTGACGGGCATTATCGGCACCGGTCACCATTACTACTGGATCGGCACGCCGCACTACTGGCTCTGGTGGGGCGCCATCTTCAGCGCCGCCGAGCCCATCCCCATTATGATGATGCTCGTCGATACTGTCCGCTACATGCTCAAGGCCCGGACGCTGTCTATCGTCAACACGCTCGGTCTCGCCTGGCTGGGCGCGAGCGCCTTCGTGCACTTCATGGGTGCGGGCGTCTGGGGATTCGGCCAGACTCTCCCCCAGATCAACCGCTGGACGCACGGTACACAGATCACCGCGTCGCATGGCCACTTCGCCTTCTGGGGCGCCTACGGGATGCTCGCCATCGCGCTGATGTATATCATCCTGCCCGAAATCAGCGGTCACCGCACCGAGCAGGGGAGCAAGCTGGGCTTTATCGCCTTCGTCTCGCTGAATTTCAGCATGATTTTCCTGGTTATGGCGCTGCTCATCGCCGGCATTGTCCAGGTCTACTTGCAGCGCATCATGGGCATGGACTTCCTTGAGGTGCAGAACTACCTGCGCATCTGGTTCGAAGTGCGCCTGGTTACGGGATGCATCTTCTTCGTCGGCACCGTGCTGGTCCTGTGGGATCTTTTCCGGCTTGCCCGCCCGCTCGCGGCCGGCGAGCGCGCGCCCGAACCCGAACCTGTGGCCGTTCCCGTAGCATAGTAGCGATACGTCCGGGTTCTGCCCGTCTTTTCCGGCGTTCTTCCGCCCACCGCGAGCACGGCTCTTGGGCGAGGCGATAGAGGGACGCGCTCATCGTCAAAGTAACCCCGGGGAGTCTACGATGAAGCCACTCTCTTTGCGTGTTCTGCGGTTATTCCGGGAAATGGGGAAGGATCGGTTGGATCTCCATGTGCTATTCGAGGCGGCGGGTAACGAACCAGCCGAACGGCGGCGCGTGCTCGATGCCATCGATGAATTGACCCGCGCCGGGATGCTGGACGCATCCGGTAGTGATTTCTACACGCTGACGGAAAAAGGTAAGGCGGAAATCGCTCAGCCATGAGTAACGGACAATACCTGCCCGTGTTCGAGAACCGCGGTCCGAATACCTCAGCAGGAGCTTTTCACTCGCCTGATATTTCCCTTCCAGCATAGTGTGTCTTCGCAATCAAGAGAAGAACCACGGTCAGGAAAACACTGATCGTGGCTACCTTCTCCTGCAAAACCGCTTTCCTTTCTCCTCAATCCATCGTAATTTCTCGATGCAGGGTTCTGTAATGCACGGAAGAAGAGCGTCACCCCAGAGCGCACAGAGACCACAGAGAAAAGCACTTCTGCTTGCGTAATAAATGGGAGGAAAGCGATGTCCGAGTCAAAACGCCGAGTTTCGCGCCGCCGATGGCTGCAAGGCATGGGGTTGGGCGCCACCACGAGTGTAGCCCAAAAACTTTTCGGAAACCCCCACGCGACGGATGGCAATGCTGCAAGCGGCGGAGACGAAGCGGATCAACCGCAACTCCTTCCCGGAACCCGCCCGCTCACCGCCACCGGCGATTTTTCTGTGGAAATGCGCAAGTGTTTCGACCGCTTCCTGAGCGGCGAACTGGACCGCTCCCTGGAGGCTCGGCAAAAGTTTTGGCACAGAAACACTTCCTCCGCCGCCGCGTACACCGACTCGGTTGAGCCTAACCGCGCGCGCTTTCGGACCATCATCGGACTGGCCGACCCGAGGGTTGCGGTGACCGCTCTCCAGTTTCAACACACGACGGATTCTCCGGCGCGGGTTGCGGATACGGCGGATTTTACGGTGTCCGCAGTATCCTGGCCGGTCCTGGAGGGAGTTACCGCGGAGGGCTTGCTGCTGGAACCGAAACGCCCGCCTGCCGCCCGCGTCGTGGTGGTCCCCGACGCCGATCAGACGCCCGAAATGCTGGCCGGACTCGCCGCCGGCGTCCCACCCGAGCAGCGCATGGGCCTGGCGCTCGTCCTGCGCGGCTGCACCGTGCTGATTCCCACGTTGATTGACCGGAGCGATACCTGGTCAGGCAATCCCGTTATCTCCATGACCAATCAGCCGCACCGCGAATGGATTTACCGACAGTCTTATACCTTCGGAAGGCACATGATTGGGTACGAGGTCCAAAAAGTTTTGGCGGCCATGGATTGGTTTGCCAGGGACCGGGGGAGGGAGAAACTCGGCGTGGCAGGCTTCGGCGAAGGAGGGCTGATCGCTCTCTATGCGGGCGCGGTGGACAGCCGGATTGACGCCACCTTGGTCAGCGGATATTTCAATTCCCGCCAGCAGGTGTGGCAGGAGCCGATCTATCGCAACGTCTTCGGCCTGCTGCGTGAGTTCGGAGACGCGGAGATCGCCAGTCTGGTTGCCCCGCGCAAGCTGGTCATCGAGCATAGCCCGGGTCCACAAATCGATGGTCCCCCCAAGCCGGAAGCCGGTCATCACGCGGGCGCGGCGCCGGGGGTTTTGCGGACGCCGGAAGATTCCTCCGTCGCGGCGGAAGCGAAGAGGGCCGTCGAGTTAGTGCCCAAGAGCGGCGCCTTCGCGGATTGGATCACCTTGGTGTCGGGCGCGGACGGAACTCCCGTGGGACCCGGCTCCCCTCGCGCCATCGCCGGGCTGCTTCGGGCGTTGGGAGTTCCCGAGCCGAGCGTCCCGATGCACGACTCCCTGCTGCCGGATGCCCGCCGGAATTTTCAGCCCTCCGAACGCCTGCATCGCCAAGTCCAGGAACTGGTCGCCTACAATCAGAAATTGTGTCATCAGTCCCAGGGTATTGTCGACCATGGCAATACCTGCGATCAGTTTTGGAAGAACGCCAAGCCCACCTCGGCGAACGAATGGAGAGCGGCGACCCAAACCTACCGCGATTACTACCGCGAGGAGATTATCGGAAGTTTCTCCGAGCAGATGGTGGCCGCCGACCCCCAAAGCCGCAGGGCTATCGAAGGGCGTTCCTGGATTGCCTACGAGGTCATGCTCAACGTGCTGCCGGAGGTGTTTGTTTGGGCCTACGTGCTCGTCCCTAAAAACCTCAAGCCCGGCGAGCGCCGTCCCCTGGTAATTTGCCAGCATGGCTCCGATGGTCTTCCTCGGAATGTCTTCGACGAAGACGCGAAGTCCCGCAGCTACGGATATTACAGGAATTTCGGAGCCCGCCTGGCCGAGGAGGGCTTCATCGTCTGCGCCCCGCACAGTTATTATCGAGGTGATGATAGCTTTCAGGTACTCCAGCGCAAAGCCAATCCCTTGAAAAAGACCTTATGGGCCATGGCCGTGGCCCAAAAACAAAAGCTGGTCGAGTGGCTTGCGACCTTGCCCTTTGTCGATGCGAGCCGCATCGGGTTTTACGGCGTATCTTACGGCGGCGCCGAGGCCATGTACGTTCCGCCGCTCGTCGAGCAGTTTTCGGCAGTGGTGTGCGCAGCCAACTTTTCGGAAGGGATTCGTCGAGCTGTAACCACGGACAATCCCTATAGCTCGGTCTTCTCCGATATGTACGAGTGGGGTGAATTCAACATTGCCAACACCTTTGGGTACGCGGAGCTTGTGGCCTTGATGGCGCCGCGGGCCTTTATGGTCGAGCGGGCTCATCACGATGGGGTCTCCCCGGATGAGTGGGTGGCGTACGAATATGCCCGCGTGCGGCGCTTGTATGACGCCTTGGGCATTCCTCAGCAGACGCGGATCGAGTATTTCGAAGGCGGTCATACCACGCATTGCGTGGGGACCTTTGAATTCCTCCGCCAACATTTGAACTGGGCGGGAACGTAATGAGCGCTGACCTATGGGCTGAGAACACCCCCTCACAGATCCTTCCCGGCACCCGCCTGCTTACCGCCACCGGCGATCTTTCGGCGGAAATGCGCAAGGGGTTCGACCGCTTCCTCAGCGCCCAACTGGACCGCTCAATCGAAGCCCGGCAAAAGTTCTGGCGCCGAGACACTTCTTCCGCCGCCGCGTATGCCCGCTCGGTTGACCCGAACCGGGCGCGCTTCCGAACCATGATCGGAGCGGTCGACTCGCGCGTCGCCGTAAACGCTCTGCGCTTTCAACACTCGACGGATTCTCCCGCGCTGGTGGCGGCCACGGCGGACTTTACGGTGTACGCCGTATCTTGGCCGGTCCTGGAAGGTGTATCGGCGGAGGGCTTGCTGCTTGAACCCCAAGGCCGGCTGGCGGCGCGGGTGGTGGTCCTGCCCGATGCCGACCAGACGCCGGAAATGCTCGCGGGCCTGGCAGCCGGCGTCCCTGCGGAGCAGCGCCTTGCCCTCCAACTCGCCATCGAGGGCTGCACCGTGCTGATTCCCACGCTGATCGACCGCAGCGATACGTGGTCAGGCAATCCCTATGTGGCGATGACGAACCAGCCGCACCGGGAATGGATTTACAGGCAGGCGTTCAACCTGGGACGGCACATCATTGGTTACGAGGTTCAAAAGGTTCTGGCGGCCGTCGATTGGTTCTCCAAGGGCGACGACCTTCGGAAGATCGGAGTCGCGGGTTATGGGGAAGGCGGGCTCATCGCGTTATACGCAGCCGCCCTTGACAGCCGGATTGGCGCCACCCTGGTCAGCGGATATTTCAACTCGCGACAGCAAGTGTATGAGGAGCCGATCTACCGCAACCTCTTTGGCCTGCTGCAAGAGTTCGGTGACGCGGAGATCGCAACTCTGATCGCCCCGCGCAAGCTCGTGATTGAGCACAGCCCGGGGCCGCAGGTCAAAGGTCCTCCGAAGCTGGAGGGAGGGCGCCAGGAGGCCGCGGCGCCGGGGTTCCTGGGGACTCCGGAGGATTCCGCCGTCGCCGCAGAAGTCCAGAGGGCTGCTGAACTGTTGCCGAAGACGGGCGCCTTTCGGGATTGGATCATTTTGGTGGCGGGCGCGAAGGGAACTCCGGTAGGGCCTGGCTCTTCCGGCGCATTCGGCGCCCTGCTTCGGGCGTTGGGAGTTCCCGCGCGCACCCTGCCCGTGCACGACTCCCTGTTGCCGGACGCCCGCCGGAACTTCCAGCCCTCCGAACGCCTGCATCGGCAACTCCAGGAACTGGTTGCCTACAATCAAAAATTGTGTCATCAGTCCCAGGGTATTGTCGATCATGGCAATACCTGCGATCAGTTTTGGAAGAACGCCAAGCCCACCTCGGCGAACGAATGGAGAGCAGCGACCCAAACCTACCGCGATTATTACCGCGATGAGATTATCGGAAGTTTCGCCGAGCAGATGGTGGCCGCCGATCCCGAAAGCCGCAAGGCTTTTGAAAAGCCTGCCTGGACCGCCTACGAAGTCGTCCTCAACGTGCTTCCCGAAGTGTTTGTGTGGGCATACCTGCTTGTCCCCAAGAACCTCCGGCCGGGCGAGCGCCGCCCCGTGGTGGTTTGCCAACACGGCTCCGAAGCGATTCCCACCGATACCATGGATGAAGACCGGAACTCCCCAGCCTACGCGCTTTATAAGGCTTTCGCCGCCCGGTTGGCCGCCGAGGGGTTCGTGGTTTGCGCGCCACACGCTTTTTTCCGGGGCGAACTGAACTTTCGACAATTGGGGCGGAAAACCGATCCCTTGAAAAAGACGCTGTGGGCGATAACCGTAGCCCAGCACCAAAGGCTTCTCGAATGGCTGGCAACTTTGCCCTTTGTCGATTCGCGCCGAATCGGTTTCTACGGTCTCTCGGGAGGCGGGACCACGGGCCTGTACCTGGCGCCGTTGTTGAATCAGTATGCCGCAGTAGTATCTTCAGCCGCCTTCACGGAGCTGGCTTTTAAAACGGTGACTGCGGACAACACCTATAGCTCGGCTTTCTACCAAATGTACCAGTGGGCGGAATTCAACATCGCCAACACCTTTGGGTACGCAGAGCTTGTGGCCATGATCGCGCCGCGGTCGTTCATGGTCGAGCGCGGTCACCGCGACGCCTTTTCGCCCGATGAGTGGGTTGCCTACGAGTATGCGCGAGTGGAGCGCTTGTATGCCGCTCTGGGCATCCCGGAACGGACGCGGATCGAGTATTTCAATGGCGGTCACACCATCAACGGAGTCGGCGCTTTCGAATTCCTGCGCCAACAGTTGAACTGGCGGGGGGCGTAAGCCGCCGCGGGTGCCAGTGCTTGGGGGATTGAGTCAACGCGGTATGCAAAAGCTTCGTTGTTCCCGGCTCGACGCTAGAACCCCACAAACGGAACAGTATGGGGGCGAATGTGAAAAGGAACCCCACGAGTGCATTTTCTTCGATTCAAGGTCTGAGGTGCCTGGGCTGCGGGCGCAACTTCCCCATCGCCCCGATGCAGGAAGGCTGCCCTGACTGCATGACGGCTGGACGGCCGGCCATCCTCGACGCCGTCTACCGCTTGGAGGCCGAGGAAGCCTGGGCCCTGAAGGCGGCGGGGCGCTTCTGGGACTACCATGCGTTGTTGCCCGTCGCCGAACCCGCGTCGATGGTCACTCTGGGGGAAGGCAACACGCCGCTCCTGGCCCTCTCGCCGGCGGCCGAGGAGAGCGGGGCTGATCAGGTCTGGGTAAAGTATGAAGCCGTCAACCCCACCCACTCCTGGAAGGATCGAACCAATGCCGTCGCCGTGGCCATGGCCAGGCATTTCGGTTTCTCCAAGGTGATGTGCGCCTCGACGGGCAACCACGGAGTTTCCTTGGCCGCCTATGCCGCGCGGGCCGGTCTGCGTTGCCTGGTGCTTCTGCCGGCCGCCGCGCCGCCGGTCGCCGTGCAAGAACTTGAATTCTTCGGCGCCACCCGAGTCGCGGTGGAAGGAGACGTCCTGCCGCTCATGCATGAACTCGTGCGCGAGCACGGCTGGTACGTCTCGCAGCGCAACTCGCCGGGCACGTGGGGCCGCCCCTTCGGCAACCCGTTCGGAACCGACGGCTACAAGACTATGGCGTACGAAATCTATCATCAGCTCGGAGAGCGGGCGCCGGACATGGTCTTCGTGCCCGTCGGAGGTGGGGACGGGGCGTGGGGGATTTACAAGGGCTTTGTAGAGCTTAAAACCCTTGGCTTGGCTGATCAAGTGCCGCAAATCATCGCGTGCCAGTCAGCGGCAGGGGCATCTCTCGCCCACGCGTGGCGCGAGAAACTCCCCCAAATCGAGCCGGTCCCGACATCTCCCACGATCGCGTTTTCGATTGTGGACCGCTTGGCGGGCGATCATGCCCTCATCGCCGTCCGGCGCTCGGAGGGGCGCGCGATCGCTGTCGATGAGGCAGAACTGGTGGCAGCGGAGGATATTCTCCGCAAGAAGGGCATCTGCGTGGAACCGTCCTCGGCCGCCTCGCTCGCCAGTTTGCGCAGACTCAGCCGTGAGGGCGCAGGGTTTGCCGGAAAGTCCGTGGTGCTGATCGCAACCGGCACCGGCCTGCGCTGGCCGGCGACATTCGCCGGGATCAGCAGCAACCCACCCCAAGTCGAGGCGTCAATTGCGGCGCTCCGCCGCGTCGTTGAACTCTAAGCGGCCCGGACGCGCCAAGCCGGGCTTGACAGAACAACATCCGGGAACGGATGATTTGCCGGCAGGTTTCGACCTTGGCCAAGGGGAGAACAGTCCCGCCAACGTCCGGCATGAACGAGCCTAAGGTAATGCCTCATGGGGGAAATGGAATCATGGAGCAGACGAACCCTTACTTGTCCGAAGCGGAAATTGTCTCGAGTTTCTCGGCCGAAGATTTCGTTCCCGACGGGAATCCGGATAAGCGAGTCTGGCAGGGAACGGACCGCGTTGTTTTCGACCATGACTGGATGGGGGAGCGTCATTTCCCCGAATCCGAAACCCAAGTCGCTAGTCTCTGGACCCCATCGTATTTCTATTTCGCCTTCTGGTGCCGGTATACGGACCTTAATCTTTATGAGGGTGAAGACCCCGCCGCCCAAAAATACGGATTGTGGGACCGCGACGTTGCAGAGATCTTTCTCAACCCGTGTCCGGAGCGGGTGAATCATTACTTCGAGTTCGAAGTCGCGCCCAACAACCAGTGGGTTGATCTGGAGATCGACTTCGACAAAGATCCATTCTATGACCACACCTGGGACTCGAATTTCCGGCACGCCACCCGCATTGACCCCGCCGCGCGGATCTGGACTCTGGAAATGCAAATTCCCGCTGCTTCCGTAAACGTTCCGTTGATACGGTCAGGCTGGGAATGTCGTATAAACTTCTACCGCTGCGATGGTCCGGGCGATGATACGCAGCGCCGCTTCCTCGCTTGGAGCCCCACCCTTTGCACCGGCGCCTCGGAATACTTTCACGTGCCGGCGCGTTTCGGCAGGATCCGTTTCGAATGATCGTGCGCTGACCCTCGGAAGGGCGGGGCTTCAGTCCCGCCGAAATCGCCGCCGCTCGCGGTGCCGACCACGCCCCGAAATGAGCCATCCGGAAGAGAAATGCCAGTATGAGTTGACGGACGGTTGGCTGGAGCCCACGCGAGGAGTCTGGCAGAACGATCCGAACTTTGCTGACCGGCCAGGGAATCAACTGACGCGGCTGAACATTCCGGAAGTGATTTCCTACATCGCGGAATTGCCTATAGTGAGGGACCGCGACACGGTGATCATGGGCGTGCACCATTACGAATTGAATGGCGCTCCGGTGATGGTGAGAAGCCGGTGCTTTGTGGTAATGAACGGACGGTCGAATTGTTCGGAGTTTGATCCGGGGGACTTGACTATTTCCGTGCAAGGGCCGGCGGGAGGGGCGGGCTTCAAGATAGGGCAAGGGCCGCGCAGAGGCTCCTTCGACCATTCGCGGAGCAGTTGCTAAAACGAACGGATTGTAGTGTGTCGGGGTAGCTCTGTTGAGTTGTTGAAAAGCTGGTAGGCCTGGGGAGACTCGAACTCCCGACCCACGGTTTAGGAAACCGTTGCTCTATCCGTCTGAGCTACAGGCCCGGGTCTAGAAACTGCGTGGTGGCGGTGCGGAATTCGGGTAAGAATGTTTTCCGTTCCTTCATCCGCAACGCCGCGCGCGTCGCCGGGGCAGAAGGTCTATCGCGCTTCTTGCGACCGCGCCACCCGCATTCCGCGGCATGTTCTCGAAAGCTGCCGACATTTTATAGATTAGCATACGAGCATCTCCGCCATCGGTCAGAATTTGGTAGGGGTGCCGTTTGCCTTAGGGGCGGTCGGAGTATATCCCGCCGGGGCGGAGACCGCCGGAATTTATTGAGTTAAAAAGTCGGCGGTCATAGGCTGACGCTACAAGAACCAAACTCACCCATCACCAATCTTTTCGCACCCGCGCCGCAGATTGTGGCAGAATAGTGAGGTTCAAGAACTCTCACGGGCTGAAGTTGGAAAACCGCGGTCGCAGGTTTGCGTTACCATCAATCTCTCTGGAGGGGTTCCCGATGCGTTATGTACTGGCGGTCATTCTTCTGTACTTGGGCTGTGGTGCAGTGTGCGTCGGTTTAGCGGCCGACAAGGATACGGAGCGGTTGGAAAGGTCGGCGGAGGTCCTTTCCGAAATCATGCGTACTCCTGAGAGGGGCATCCCGCACGACCTGCTCAACAAATCCGTGTGCGTGGGTATCATCCCCTCGGAGAAGAAAGTCGCTCTGGGCCTCGGCGGCAGCTACGGTCGCGGCGCGCTGGTCTGCCGGCGCGGTGGCAACGGCCCCTGGGACGCACCTTCTATGTTCACGGTGGGGGGCGCCAATTTCGGCTTTCAGATCGGGGGCGAAGCCACGGATTTTGTGATCCTGGTGATGAACGGGCGGGGCGCGGAAAAACTACTGCATGACAAGACCAAGCTGGGCGCGGACGCCTCTGCGGCCGGCGGCCCCGTGGGCCGGAGTGCGGAAGGCGCCACGGACGTGCAACTGCACGCCGAGATCCTCACCTATTCGCGCGCGCGGGGAGCCTTTGCGGGTGTCTCTCTGGACGGCCAGATGTTCAAGCCGGATAACGACTCCAACGAGAAGCTCTATGGCCGCAAGGTCCCTCCGGCGGATATCCTTTTCAAAGGCGCGGTGAAGCCGCCGGCGGCAGCCCGCCCACTGATCACGGCCCTGACCCAATTTTCGCCTCATGGTGGCGAGCCCTTCCACCCGTAATAACCGGAGCAGTCTCTTCCCAGCGCTGCTCGATCTGGGCGCTTCGCTTTTACGGTGAGGCTTCGGGGGGTTCGCCCTCGGGCAGGAACAGGTGGAAGCTTGCGCCTGGGCGGGGCTCGCTCGCCACGCGGAGCCACCCGCGGTGGTCGTCCACAATCTTGGAAACAATTGAGAGTCCCAACCCTACGCCGGTCTCTTTGGTCGTGAAGAAGGGATTGAAAATCTGCTCGCGCAGTTCGGCGGGGATGCCCGGGCCGGTGTCGTCGAAAGTGATTTCCACTCCCCGCCGCCCGTCGGACTCTGCCGGCCTGATGGCCACCCGCAGCTTGCCGCCCTCCGCTCCCATGGCTTCGTAAGCATTGAGCACGAGGTTCGTAAACACCTGTTCGATCAGGTCGCGGTCCACGGAGATTTCCGGCAGTCCGTCAGCGAATTGCCGCTCCACCTGAACCTTGGCGTCCGGCCAGCGATCGTGGGCGGCTTTGAGCGCCCGCTCGATAATCGGCGGAATCGCCTCGCGGCGCCGGTCGAGTTTGAGGGGCCGGGCAAAATCCAGAAACCGTGTCACGATGACGTTCATGCGGTTCACTTCACTCGAGATGTAACCTGCCAACTCCGTGGTTAGCGGATCGGAGGCCGCGAGCTTGCGGGTCAGGGTTTCTGCCGACCCCTTGATCACCGCCAGCGGATTGCGCATTTCGTGCGCCAGCCCCGCAGAAAGCTGGCCCAGCGCCGCCAGCCGCTCGGAACGCCTTGCTTCCTCTTGTGCTTGTTCCAATCGGCGGTTGACTTCCGCCAAATCCTCGGCCAGTTCCCGGTAACGAGTCGCCTGCCGGCGATTCTCCGTCACAAAGCGATTCACCACGATGGCGGCGAGGAAGAAAAATAAATTGCGGATGGCCAACTCCGTGGCGCCCTCTTTGGTCAGTTCGTATTCGTTAAGCACGGGGAAAAGGAGCGACAGGTAAGCCGCGGAAGTGAGCGCCGTCCAAGCCAGCGTGGCCCAGAGATCGAAATACATCGCCGCCGTGACCACCGGTACGAAGTAGATTAGGTAGTAGCTGCTAAGGGAATTGATTCCACCGCTGTGATACACCAGCAGTGTCGCCAGCCCGATCTTCAGGATCACGCTGTAAGTGCTGCCGCGTTTGGGAAGCAATTCCAGCAAGCGGTGCTCGAAGATTTGGAACACGCCAATGGCGAGCAGAATGAGCTGTTTGTGGATTATATCCAGTTGGGGCTCAAGCACGGCCAATCCGCCCAGAAACGCCAGCCACAGCAGGTCCATCCATGCGAATCTGTGCCGCTGCTCCATAGCCCGGTGTCCTCCCAGCAAATCTAACACGGCTGGCAAGCCTTGCGTGATAGGTCTTTCCTTCAAAATCTTGCACACAAAGCAGGAGATACTTCCAAAAGGCGCACTGGGCACGGAGTCGCGGGGAATTCGGGGGGGTACAACTCTTGCCCACGTTTGACTCCCGGCGACCAACCCGCGCGCTGGAGGGACAACTTGACCCTACCAGGTGTGCCCCTCCAACCAAGCGCCGCCAAGGTCAACGCATGTAAGCCTCATGCCGTCAATAAAACCCGCCGATAGAAGCGAGTAGGAGGCAAAAACCGGTGCCGAAGATTCCTCCGAGGAGCGCAAGGAACGACATTCTCCTAACCCTTCGAGCCGGGGGAATGTTGTAAGGAAATGAGGACGACATGAGACGCCTGCTTTTCGTGGACGACGAACCCAGTATCTTGGAGGTCTTGCGGCAGATGCTGCGCCCGCAACGCTATCAATGGGAGATGGCGTTCGCGCCCAATGGGGAAGCCGCGCTGGCGTTGATGGAGGCCTCTGCCTTTGATGTGATCATCACGGACATGCGGATGCCGGGAATGGACGGAGCGTCCTTGCTCTGCCGCGTGCGGGACAAGTTCCCCCAGGTGGTGCGCATTATATTGTCTGGTCAAACGGAGATCTCCACGGCGCTGCGGCTGGTTCCCGTTGCCCACCAGTTCCTGGCCAAGCCTTGCGACGCCGAAATGCTGCGCGTCGCCGTGGAGCGCGCCTGCCATCTTAAGGCCCTTCTCCACGACGACTCCATCCGGCGCACGGTCGGCGCCTTGGGGGACCTGCCCTCCCTCCCCCGCACTTATGAAGCCTTGACCGCGGCCTTGGACGACCCTGACACTTCCCTGCAAAGGGTCGCCCGGATCGTCGAGCAGGACGTGGGGATCTCCGCCAAGATCCTGCAACTAGTGAATTCCGCCTTCTTCGGCGTTTCGCGCTCCATCACCAGCATCCAAAACGCCGTGGGCTACCTAGGGATCCATACGCTCAAGAGCCTGGTCCTTTCGGTGGAGATCTTCCAGGTCTTCAAGCCCAAGAGACCCCTGCAGGGATTCTGCTTGGAGGATCTGCAACACCATGCGCGGCTCAGCACGCACATTGCGGCACGCCTGCCGGTAGCCAGACACCTGGTCGATATCTCTATCGTCGCCGGCATGCTCCACGATGTGGGGAAGCTCATTCTGGCCTGGAAACTCCCCGATCAGTTCGAGAAGCTGCTGGCACAAGCGGCGAACGAAAACTGGGAACTCTACAAGGTGGAGGAGCATGAGTACGGCTTCAGTCATGCCGAGATAGGAGCATATCTCCTCGGATTGTGGGGGCTACCTTATTCCGTCGTGGAGGCTGTCGCCCTTCACCATCGTCCGAACCGTGTGCCGCATCGGAACTTCGACGCGGTCTCGGCCGTCCACGTCGCCAATATCCTCGCGCACGAACTGGAAGAGCCGCTGTACAACGTTGCTGTGGAGAACGATCCCCTCCTTGAGGGATTGGCGGGTCTGGGTGTGGAGCAGGAACTCCCCCATTGGCGGGCCATGGCGGCAGAGGCGCCTGCCCTGCTGGCCCAGGCGTAATAGGGCCGAAGAGAACTCCCCTCGTCAGTTGAGAAGGGGATTAAGGGGTGGTGCTGATCCCCGCATCAAGCGACCTTGCGGATGGGATAACCACCCCGGCGCCGGGTGCGCCAACCCTCCCTTCGACAGGCTCAGGGCAGGCTCTGAATCAGGAGGGGAGTTAATTTTCACCCTTCGTGGCAAGCCGATGGCGGGGTAAGGGCTCTCTCCCCCAAGGAATCTATGTGAAAACCCGAATTTGTAGCGGTGGTCTATAACCGCCGTCTTGAAGGGGCTGAGCTTGCCCTGCCCAAGGGCACCCCAAGGGGTGTTCCTACAAAAAGCGCAAAATGTTTGCTAAAAAAACAAGAAATTACGGTATTGCAATGCAGAGCAGTGCCTAAGTCCCCCGATAAAATACGGCGGGGTCATCCAAGTCCCATTCTGCGGTGGCGCGAAGCTTTTTCAAGAGCTCGCGTTGCCCTTTTTCATCCAGGTACGGGTCTTTCAACGTTGCTCCCATGAGTGCCAAGGAAGCTGGCAATCTCGAGCTCAGCCGGGTTGTGGGCATGTCCTTTTCATGGCCTTTCCATTCCGTTCCGCCAAACAGCCGCCAGTCATACGAATAGGCTTTCTTTCCGCGGTCGGCAGCCAGCCGAGCCCATCGGAAAGCCATGGCGGTCCGTTCTTCTGCGGATTGAGTGGGGGTTTTCCCGTCAGGAAAGAGGATGACACGTGACAAACGAGTGTAGGCTTCGAAGCGCGGATCGGCATCCAACCAATCGATCAAGGCCGCTTCATTGTCGGTGTCCGTTGCCGTCATGTCCGTCACCCAGCCGAAAATGTAGCGGATGGAGCTTAGCAAATCTCGATAAGTGGTCGCCATGTCTTGTCTGGAGAACTTGATCTTCCAGTTGCGACGCAGCGCCGTACTCGCATTCAAATTGAGCATGACTTCCAGATCGGGCTTCGTTTTCTTAAGGTGCTCGGTCACGAATTTCGTCATGAAGACATTCAACTGCAAGCGGCTGAGAGCCCGGCATTGACTGCAAACGCATTCCATGGATAGGTCGGGAGGGGGTTCGAAGAGGATTCCGTCGATATCGGGCTGCACGCGTTTTTCCAGAGTCTTGGCCACCCATTCCCGCGTCTCGGGATCATGAGGGCAAAGCGCGGTCTTGGTGCCCCCGGCGCTCATTCGCAGCAGGTGAGCAGGAACGTTCGGCTCCCCCATCACATGCGTGTCGAGCTGATATTCCGCATCGGTTTCTCCCCCCGCAAAGACGTAAATCGCTCTAGCCACTCGCAGCCCATGGGAATGGGCGTATCGAGAGACCTTTGCCCACGCTTCGTCGAACGCTGGAGCTTGCGTCCAAAAAACAAAAAGCCAGTTCAATCCCGCTTCGTGCAAGTGGTCAAGAAACTGATAGTTGACCGAAATACCTTTTGGATCGGTCGACCACCCCTTGCGGATAAATGTATTCCGGCCGCAGTCCTGGGTGGCCCGAACCGCAAAGGCGGTGCTTTCTCCCCTCCTGCGGCTAATCCCTCCGGCCCTACCAGGAGGGAACCAGCTAAAACCTTCAGCAGGTTTCGTCGAGGCAGCGGGGCCTTCCATAGTTGGGCAAATACCTTTTCAGAGCCATTCATAGGTTCTGTCCCCCCCTGTCGCTGGTCAGCTTAGGGCGCGGCCCAGCGCCGAGACTTCCGCCATGAGCCACGTGACCGCCCCCTGGTGAGGCATCCAAAATTCCGCCGTCGGCCAATAGTTGGAAACGATTAACGGCTCGTCCTCGGGAGTGCCGATGGGGCCTTGCAACACCGCGCCGTCGATGTCCGGCACGTCCGGAAAGATTTCGAGGGAACGATACGACACCGGCTGATTTCTCCCCACCGCGAGAATCATGCTGGCGTTGAAGGGATTGGCTCCGGTGATCCAGTCGAGCTGCCGCTGGGCCAGCTTGGCCAGCCAGGGTTGACCCAGGATTTCGGCCATCCACAACATGACAACTCCCTGGCCGGCGGCCTGCGCATCGTTGCCGGTTCCCCAGAAATCCGGTTTCCCGAACGGGATGGTTGTTTGCATGCTTGGCTCGGTGAAATAGCGGTAGCGGAGGCCGCCCCGGCTTCGGGCCTTGCCGGGCGGCTCATCACGGTAAAACCGGTAGGGGATAACTCCGAAGGCATTCGCTTCCGAGGAGGCCTTGAGGAAGGAAGCAAAGCGCTCAAGGCTGGCCTTCCAGCGGGGCTGGTCCTGATCCTCCCCCAACCATCGCACCGCTGCACACAGTCCGAGTTGCGTCAGGGGCGCGTAGACGGCCCGGATGACGGGTAAGTCATAATCCGCCGCGATTTGCAGGTCCGGACCGCGACGCTCGGCGAAAAATCCTCCGGGCTGCTGGAGCGCCACCAACTGGTTGGCCAAGGAACTGGCGTACTTCCCATACGGCTCTTCGCCGGTGGCGCGAAACATCTCGACCGCGGCCAAAATTCCTGATCCCAGCTCGTAGCTCAGTTTGTCGGCGCCCCAAGCTCCGCCCGGCTGCCGGCGCGCCCATTCGAAGCATCTCCTCCCCGCCTCCAGGCAACGGGCGGCGTAATCCGGATGGGTCTGCCGGTAGAGCCGCGCGAGGCGAGCCTGGATGGAGATGAAATTGTGCTGGAAGAATAACGCGGCAGGCTTGGTAATCAGAATGTAGCTCGCGGAGTCCCACCAGTCCCACCGCTGGTAGTCATAATAGTGTTTGGTGTAGACGCCAAAGTAGACATAGCCATGAGGGCTTTGGATGGAAAGGAAGTAATCGTTACCCCATCGGATTTCGTTGAAGAGGTCGAGTTCTGCCTCGAGGTCTGGCCGAGCGGTGGCGACGGCGAGGAGCCCGAACGCTCCATGCAGAATTTCGGCGATGTCGCGGAGATGATCGTGCGCCGAGTGCCAGCCCCCGGTTATGGGAACTGCCTCGCCCTGGTCGTCGCGCTCGATCTTCCCGATGTGGCAGGGGGAATTGTAGCCATGCGGGCTGGCGCCGCAAGCTTGCACGCGATAATAATTGACCAGCTTTCGAAGCGAATCGTCCCAGACGCGTTCGCCAATAGCAAAATCGTAGGACCAGGCAGCGACCTGGTCACCGCTTGCAATCAGCTTGCTCACCGGCACGCTGGCGCGGTAGATTCCGGGCTCCCGGAACGATGAAAAGTCGCCGATCAAGTAAGGGCCGAAGTCATTCCCGGTACGGACGAGCTTCCCAACGAAACTGGGCTCCATACCTTTCTTGTGCACGCGGACGATCTCGAACGACTCCGCGCCAGCCAGGTCTTCGATGACGAGGAACTTTCCCGCCCCTGGCCGATAGCCCACGTGACTGACACGAGGGGCGATAAGATGACCTCGCCCCTCTCCCTCTGCTCCTCCCACGTGCGGGGGGGAATGGACCCGCGAATCCGCCAAGGCGTCATTCGCCTCCTCGGTGGCGGCGGCACGAAGATTCGCCCGGCCCCCCAGTGCGGTCGCGATACCCGCCATCGCCGCGCGTCTGCCAAATTCTCTCCGCGATGGTCTGGTCATAAGGCCACCTTTCACCAGTACAGCTTGAGACCTATCTGCACCTCCCGAGGAACGTTGGATTGACAAGTAATCTCGCCAAAAGTTGGCAAGTTGGCAGTGCCTGAGGGTGGGCAGAACTGCGGATGGTTCAGCGCATTGAACGACTCTAGTCGAAACTCGAGATGAGATCCCTCGCCCAGCTTACTCACCGGGAACTCTTTAAAGAGCGAAAGGTTGGCGTTCCGCACGCCTGGACCCCGAACGTCCGGCAACACGGCAGGGCCCGTACCCAGGGTGAAAGGAGTTGGCACGACGGCAACCTGGGGATTAGCAAAGTACTGGTTCAACCAGGTCGACTCCGCCCCACCAGCCCGCTTCAGACTGGCAAGCAGGTTTGGCTCCTGGGGGCCGTAAGTTGGGAGGCTGGTTCCTCCGGAGAGTGACAAGGAAACAGGCTGCCCGGTGCTAAATCGCAAGATACCATTGGTCTGCCAACCCCCGAGGATGGCATTCTCCCAACCCGGCCAACCTCCTCCCCAATGCTTCCCATGTCCTACGGGTAGCTGATAGACGTAAGTTAACTGCAAGAGTTGAGAGATATCAAATTCGGAAAGACCACGCTCCAGATATAGCCGGTTGGGATCTTGAAAGTGATTGAAGCCGCCAGCAAATGTCCAATTTTCGCCGTTCGTCGAAGAGTCGTCCAACGACTTGGAGTTAGTGTAGGTGACCAGAAGCTCCAAGCCTTGGGACATGCGCTTCTCGACTCTTAGTTGAAAGGCATTGTAAAACGAGTTGGCCCAAGGGGGTTCAACGAGAGACTCGCCACCACTGAACTGCGGGGACGGAAGCTGAAGCTGCCAGGCAGGAACAGTGGATGCCGAGAGGGGACTGGCCAGGTTGGTGATAATCCCCGCGAAGGGATTGGGTACCAGAGATTCCAGGTTGGCAATTCCGCTTGGCGACAATTTTTCCACTGACGGCCCCAGGAAATTCAGGTTTGCAAAGCCGCTGAAAATCAGATGCGTGCCTTTCGTGCCAACGTAATTTGCATCAATCAGAACATGTCCAGGGAGCTCCCGCTGAATCCCCAGGCTCCAGGTCTGGCTTTGAGGAGAAGTGTTCCAGGCACGGATCGGGCCACTGGGCGAAAACCCTACATTCGTCAACGCCCCAAGTGAACTACCCGTGGGCACAATGAGCCCGTTGGGCCAGGGATTACTGAGCGTAGCGCCTGGGGTCGCCAAGTTGTTTTGGTAGGTGGTAACCCACGGGGTGTTGGTCTGGAAGCCATCCTCGCCGGGCAGGTATCCAGGGGAACCGGCCGCGAAGGAATACATGTCATAAAAGACGCCGTAACCCGCTCGCAAGACGGTGCTTGAATTTATTCGATAAGCGAGTCCGACCCGCGGTTGCCATTCGTAAGGATATATCGGCACTTGCCTGCGCTGAGACGCGGTGACGAAGACATCCCCGCCCACCAAGTTCGGTAAGCCCGGGACTTGGAGGGGTGAGGGCAAGGTTGGATCGAAGTAGTTGAGTTTGTTGTGACGCTCCGTCTCCGGAACCTCGACGTCGTAGCGAATGCCGAAGTTGACGGTGAGCCTGGTCGTTGCCTTCCAGTTGTCCAGGGCATAACCGCCAATCTGCCGGCTGGTCATAGCGGGCGCCAGGGCAAACTGATACGCACCGTAGCCATCCGTGCTGGTCCCGGTAAGGAAGGTCGCCATGCCATCTCCGCCTATGGCGAAGGGCTGCTGGGATGAGCCGAACTGATCGGCATAAAAATATCCGGTCGGGCAACAGGGTAGCCAGGTGTTATTTTGGGACACCCGCAGCTCCGCGCCCGCCTTAATCTCATGACGGCCGGCAATATGGTCCATGCTCCCTAAGACGTCATGGGTTTGGCGCTCGATGTTCGCGATATCCCATCCCATCTGGCCCAGACTATTGGCTGCGGCCACCAGATAGCCACCGCCGATGGTAGCCCAAGGAGAAGTGCGAACTCCCGCGTCCAAAATGTAAGCAGGCATGCCGAGGGTGGTTACCGGATTGAAGTTCGGGAACAGCCCGACGACGCCACTCTGCACCCAGCCACCTCGCGTAAGTCCGTAAGTCAAGCTCAGCAGCGTGTTCGGGCTCAGGTTGTGAGTGACATTAATCGAAGCCGACGTTGAGCCTGGATGGACTGGACCGGACGAGCATGGGTCCAAGGCGTTATCCCAGCACAGCGGCGTCTGCTCGAAGCCCCAATCGGAAGAAAACCTTCCGTTCACCTGAGTTCGTTCACTGAGCCGGTGATCCAATCGCACGTCGTAACGGTTGTCGCTGTACATTCCTGTCCCGCTTCCTGCCCAGTTATCGTAAGGATTGTATGCGGCCGTTCCCACCGCCACATTGGGCGCGGGATAAAACGACATCATGGCCTTAGCGACAGGATTAATCAGGTTTCCAGGCATGGCGGGAAGCTGTAACGGCGTGCCGTTCAGCACCGCAGCCCCCGCACTTTGGTACGTGATCATGTTGTTGAACGGAACGAAAGTCTGCCGGACCGGTCCGCCCAAGCTCGGGGTATAGACGCCAGAGTACGGGTCCCAGATCTGGCCTTGGGGGCTGGAACAAACGCCCTGCGCGTTGAAGGTTCCCGCATTGTCCGCACAAAGTTCCCCAAAGTCGCCCGTACGTTCCGCCACACTGGGGACACCCGCGGCATAGGTGGTGAGGGTCCGCCGGCGTGATCCTTCGAAGTCGAAGAAGAAAAAGGTCTTGTCTTTTCGAATCGGCCCGCCGATGACGCCGCCAAAATCATTGTAACGAAGCGGTGGGATTGGTAGATTGCTGGCGTTGTTGAACCAGTTGTTGGAGTCGAGCGCCGAGTTACGCAGGAACTCGTAGAGAGTCCCATGAAACTTGTTGGTGCCCGAGCGCAGGATCACGTTGACCACCGTACCACCGCTGTAACCGATGTCCGCGCTGAAGTTGTTCTGCTCGACTTTGAATTCCTGGATGGCATCAATCGAGGGCATGTAAACCGGGTATTTCACCTGATAATCGGTGGCCGTTGAGGTGACCCCATCCAGCAAGACGTCCGTCGTGATGTTCCGTCCTCCATTGGAGATAAAGTTGTTCCCGCTCGATCCCTGGATCGGGGTCAGAACCGGGATAGCGGAATCGCCCAGTGCGGGTTGAGTGACTCCGGGCGCCAGGAATGCCAGGTCATAGGCGGAACGGCCGACCAGCGGTAGATCGTTCATCATGGTACGATCCACTTCCTGGCCGGTCACGGCGTCCTGCGTGGCCAGCAGCGGAGCGCCCGCCTTGACTTCAACCTCTTGCACCGTGGTTCCCACTACCATTTGCGCATCGATGGAGGCATTTTGCTTCACCTCCAGGATGATGCCTTCTCGCACGTACTTCGCGAAGCCCGAGGCTTCAATCACCAGGCGGTATGTGCTCGGTGCAAGATCGCGCAAGAGATAGCGCCCCGTCGGGTCGGTGGTGGCTGTGAACGTCAGCCCCTTTTGCACATCAGTCAGGGCTACCTTGGCGTTAGGTATAACAGCTCCCGAGGCGTCTGTCACCACCCCCGTGAGAGAGCCAACGTAGAGTTGGGCCAGCGAGCGAGCTCCCCCCAACCCCATAAACAAAATCAGCAAAACGGTGAGCGCCAACCACCTCGCCCAGTCTTGGCTGGTTCGTAATGGACAAAATGTACCAATTCTAGAAACGAGTGCGGAATTTCGAGGTTCCATGAATGTCCTCCTTTCGGCGGGGAAAACAAAGTGCAGACGACAACCATCTAACACGGGCACCTTGACCTGTCAAGCGGATTCCTGATTGGCGAATTCCTGATAGGGTGGCTGGAAGCCTCCTCTGCACCAAAGCCGTATAACCTTGCTTGACACAAGGTATCTTTTTTGCTTACACTTGCGGTCGGGTAGGGGATTTGCCCGTGGGCGGCGTCATTGGGGGATGATCCGCCTGCGCCAGCCGGTTTTAAGTTCAAGGAGGAAATCTGTGCATCGAATAATCATCAGTCTTGCTGTAGTGTTCCTGGCAGCTTCAGCGGTTACCGCTCGTGCCCAGTCAGCTCAGCCCACCTCACCACGGACGGCGCCTGCGGCCACACGTTCGCAGGCGGACTGTGGGGGCTTTATCTCCGGCTCTGCAGTCTCCCGGGACTTGTTTGTAGTAGGCGGAGAGGATGACGACACTCATTCGGTCGTCCGCCAATTCCATACCGGCAATTCGGTTTACCTTGCCAGTCGAGGCAAGCAGGAATACGCTGTCGGCACGGAGTACTCGGTCATCCGGCCAGCCAAGGATATCTTTGGTACCGTGCGCTACTCAGGCCAAACGGGGGAAATCAACCGACTGGGCACGCCCTTTGAAGATGTGGGCAGAGTCAGGGTGACCCATGTAAGTTCGGAAGGAACCGTGGCGCAAGTCACCTTCGCCTGCATACCCGTTGCTTTCGGTGATATCCTGGTGCCCTACTTCCCTCGACCCATTCCGCAGTACACAATGAACCCGCGGGTCGACAGGTTCACGCCGACCGATGAGAAAAAAACACATGGGTTCATCGTTGCGGCCACCAACAATTATGGGGTTGTTGGCAAAGGGAATATTGTGTATTTGAACTTGGGCGAGAGTAACGGGATCGCACCCGGCTCACGGATGCGTATTTACAAAGAGCTTGCTCAGGCCAGTATACCGCCCGAAACGCTTGGCGAGGCGATCGTTCTATCCGTTCACGAGAACTCCTGTGTGGCGATCATCGTGGACAGCTTCCGTGAAATCTCCGCGGGGGACAGGGTCGAGGAAGAATAATCCTGCCGGGGAAGAAATCTGAAAGTGGGCCGCTTAAGGCGGGCTCAACCCGTCGAGTACATTGTCCGCGTCGGGACTGCCGCCGACGCGGGCGGTACATTTTTGTTTTGCCATCGGAAACGCGGCCCCTGGCCGCATCCAAACGTGTAAGGGGCCGGCGGCGCTGGCCCTGGCCGAACGCCGTTCGGCCCTCCGGCGCCGAGCGGGGAAAGGTCCAGATCACGCTCACGCCACGGGGCGTGAAGAACTGGGGCGGTGAGGTTCCTCGAATACCTGTGCCGTGAAAGCTTGAACCCTGGCGCCGTGCCGCCACGCGTCAGAGGGCAGTCCGGCTTTCCGGCAGGTTTCGTCCAAGAATTTGTCGCGTTCCCATTTCCATTCCACTGCCACTTGGGGTAACAGGAGGCCACGCTGGGCCCCGCGCGAAATAAGGAGCCCGTGTCGTCCGATTTCAATCTTTTCGGGCGCAATCTCCACGAGCGGGGAGAGAACGGAGATTTCGAGATTCAAACCGGGCATCTCCGTCTTCGACACGGGAGGGAAACGCGGATCATGCAGCGCCGCTCCCACGGCGCATTCGTGAACCGTAACGTAGAGCGGCTTTATCGCCTCCACGTAACCGATGCACCCCCGCAGACGGTTGCCTTTCCGCAAAGTCACGAACGCCCCACAGGGCTGCCGCAGCGCTTCTGACGGCTCCGGGACCGTGGGGACCTCCGCCCCGTGGAGGCATCGTTCAATGGCTTCGCGCGCCAGCCGCAGCAGGCTTTGTTGGTCGGCTTCACTGAGCGGCAACATCTTTCTCCTCCGGGTTTTTTTCGCCGGCCCGGATCACGATCAAGCGAGGGGAGGAGCGACGCTTCACACGCTCATCCAAGCGCTGCCAGAAACTCCGGAAATATTGCACCGCTGAGGCCACAGCGAAGAGCACAACCATCCACAGCAGGACTTCGCCCAGCGGGTGCAACGCAGGATACCGGCGTCCCTCCAGAGTAATGACGGTGATGGCCACCACCTGAAACACCATCTTGGTTTTGCCGAGCTCCGAAGGTTCCAGGACATAGCCTTCGGCGGTAGCAATGGACCGTAGGCCGGAGACGGCGAACTCTCTGCCCACGATAACGACCACCATCCAAGCGGGAACGAAGTGGAGTTCCACCAATGAGACGAAGGCGGCGGAGGTCAGAAGCTTGTCGGCAATGGGATCCAGCAAGATCCCCAAGGTGGTGATTTGGCTCCGCTTCCGTGCCAGGTAACCATCCAACAGATCGGTGACTGCGGCCAGCAGGAAAACTCCCACCGCCCACAAGTCCATGTTCTCGCCTTTGGTAAGGAGTAGAACTACGACGAGGGGAACAAAGAAGATCCGGAGGAGGGTTAGTGAGATAGGGAGATTCATGAGCCTTCGAACCCAGCCCTTACCAGGTAAGGAATCGCAAGCGTCCAGCCGACGGGAATGCTGGGGACCGGAGGAGGGATCCTCCGGCGCCCGTGGTTCACTATAATGGACGCTACCGAGGGTGTCAATGTTACCCCATCTCGTTACTCAGTCTCGTTCCCGCCGTCCGGTCATCCCGCCATGGGGCATCTTGAAAGGCCTCCGTTCGAGGGAGATTCCAGTGAGTAGTGGATCGCGGCCATCATTCTCCCGCTGGTCGATCCGAAGTTGAGGAAGGGCCTTCCGGCTCGGGACTCCCCCTTAGGATTCAGGACCTGTTGCGGGGGCGTTACTGAGCAGACCCTTGGAGGACTTGTCGAGGACGAGCGCGCGCGTGGGGAAGGGAATTTCGATGCCCTCTTCCTTAAATCTCTTCAGGATCCGCTTCCGCAAGTCGCTTTGAACGGTGTATTGATCATCGAACCGGCGAAGTTCGATGTTGAGGGAGAAACCCAATGCAGAGTCTCCAAATCCCGGGATGAACGCGACACTCGGTGGGGGGTCGGAAAGCAAGCCCTGCAAGCCATCACGGATCGCCTGCTGGGCGATCTCAATCAATACCTTCTCGACCCGGCTGGCGTCCGTCCCATAAGCCACACTGACCGGGAGGCTGAAACCCATGTGAGGCTGTGGCACCGAGTAGTTGGTGATCACGGACTTGGCGAGGGTGGCGTTGGGAACCACCACGGTGTTGTTGGCCAGGGTCTGGAGAGTGGTAGAGCGCCAGCCGATTCGCACCACGTAACCTTCCTGGTTGGAATCCAGCTTGATGTAATCTCCGGGGCTCACAGGCCTGCCGATCAGTAGATAAAGGCCGGTAAAGAAGTCGCTGAGGGTTGCCTGCAACGCCAGGGCCACCGCCACGCTGCCTACGCCCAGGGTAGTCCATACCGCAGTCAGCGAAATGCCCAGGTTTTCAAGCAGGATTCCCGTCGCCACCACGGCGAAGAGCACACGCACCAAAAATGTCGCTGGCTGCTCCACCCGCTCCATGGCGGGATCTTTTTGACTCATGCGGCGCAAAGCAAGAATCAGAACTTTGGCGGGAAAGTACGCGACCACCAGAATGACCAGCCCCAGGATGAGCTTGGAGCCAATCCGTTCATAATGGCGGGGCAGCGGAAGCGATTCCAAACCGACATAGAGGCCCGAAAGGAGCAATAAGGGAATCGCGAGGGATTTGAGAAGAGAGAAGAAAAGTTCACCCCAGCTGTTTTGATATCTCTTGGTCCAACGGTGGAGAATTCGGTTCAGGGCGAGGCCCAACAGCAAGGAGCCGATGACTAAAGCTCCGAAGGCAATGGTGTAAAGGACCTTATGACTCACGTGGAGCTCCCGGGCCAGTTCTTCGATCATGGTCTTCTCTCCTGCCGCAGCGGTCGGAAATTCAAGATACCCTGCCGAACTCTGGCGGGCAACCGGCTTCCACCAAATTGCCATCGCCTGCATCGCGTAAAACCCGGTCCGCATCTAAGTCACTAGGGGGGAAGTTCAAAGCACTGAAAGGCGCGCAAAGCGGACTGCTCCGCGCCAGGTGGAATGCAAGAGCGCGAGGCGAACCTGGTGGCGTGATACAATGCCCTCGTTGTGTCGGATTCATGGCCGTTCGTGCCTGATACAAATATGATAATGAGAGGTTGTTAGGTAATGCCCTCACACAAGCAAAAAGCTCCAATCGATTTTACCACGCTGCCGATTCTTCCCGTCCGCGACACGGTGCTTTTTCCTAATGCCATCCTGCCGCTGACCGTGGGAAGGGACAGTTCACTGAAGTTGATCAGTGACCTGAAAGAGGAAGAGAAATTCGTCGGGGTTATCTCGCAGCGCGATCCGCGGGTCGATAACCCGCAGCCGGTCGATCTCTTTCAGATTGGAACCGTGGCCTTTATCCACAAGATCATCAAGCTGCCCAGCCAGAGCCTCTTCATTTTTGTGGAAGGCCTGCAGCGGATTGCCATTGAAGAAGTTACCCAAGTTGAACCCTTCCTGCGGGCCCGCGTGAAACCCTTGACGGACCTCCTCCCCGCCGGAAAGGAAGCCGACTTCGACGCGCTGGTGCGGAACGTGACCACGATGTTCCAGCAAGTCGTGCAGCTTTCGCCGACGCTTTCGGATGATCTACAAACCGTGGTGATGAACATCGATGACCCCAGCCGGCTGTCGGATTTCATCGCGGCCAATCTCCCTTCGCTTTCCAGTACCGAAAAACAGGAGCTCCTGGAAAGTCTGGACCTGAAGATTCGTCTCGAACGCTTAAACCGGCAATTGTCGCGAGAAGTCGAGGTCTTGCAACTCCGCTCCAAAATCCAGTCGGATGTTCAAGACCAAGTCACCCAGAGCCAGCGGGAGTACTACCTGCGCGAGCAGATGAAGGCGATTCAAAAGGAGTTGGGCGAAGCCGACGAGCAACAGGAGATCGAGGAACTGCGCAAGAAGATCGAAGCCGCCGGCATGACGGAAGAAGCCAAGAAGGAAGCGATTCGGGAGTTGGGCCGGCTGGCGAAGATGTCGCCCGCCGCCGCGGACTACCATGTTACGCGCACTTACCTGGAGTGGCTGGTGGCTCTGCCCTGGAATAAGGTCAGCGATCTGCGCGTGGATATCGTCAAGGCCAAGGAGGTTCTCGACGCCGATCACTGGGATCTCGAAAAGGTGAAGGAGCGCATTCTCGATTACCTCGCGGTGCTGCAATTGAAGCCCACCCTCAAGGGTCCCATCCTCTGCTTTGTCGGGCCCCCAGGCGTGGGAAAAACTTCCCTGGGCAAATCGATTGCCCGCTCCCTGGATCGCAAGTTTGTGCGCATGTCGCTCGGTGGGATTCATGACGAGGCGGAAATTCGTGGCCACCGGCGGACTTACATAGGGGCACTGCCGGGCCAGGTCATCCAGGGGATCCGGCGCGCCGAAACGCGCGATCCAATCTTCATGCTCGATGAAGTCGACAAGATCGGACGGGATTTTCGCGGGGATCCCTCTTCCGCCTTGCTGGAGGTTCTCGATCCCGAGCAGAATTCTCACTTCCGCGACAACTACTTGGATGTGCAATTCGACCTTTCCAGAGTGCTATTCATCTGCACGGCCAATGTCTTCGACACGATTCCTCCCGCCCTCCTTGACCGCATGGAGGTTCTGGAACTTCAGGGTTATAGCGAGGAGGAAAAAATTCAGATTGCCATCCGGCACCTGATTCCGAAGCAGACGGAGGAGCACGGCGTCAAGTCTCCCGAGCAGATCGAATTTACCAACGACGCCCTGGCGCACATCATCCGTCACTACACGCGCGAGGCCGGCGTGCGGAATCTGGAGAGGGAAATCGCCACGGTCTGCCGCAAACAGGCGCGCCGTATTGCCGAGGGCAAGCCGGAAAAACTCTTGTTGACCTCCGACAATTTACGGGATTCGCTGGGGATCCCACGTTATCGCCTGGAGACCGAAATCGTCGAGCGGACGCGCCAACCCGGTGTGGTGGTGGGGTTGGCTTGGACACCCACGGGCGGGGACGTTCTCTATGTGGAGGCCAATGCCATGAAGGGTAGCAAGGGCTTCACCATGACCGGACACGTGGGTCAAGTCATGCAGGAGTCCATGCAAGCCGCGCTGGCTTGGGTGCGTTCCCACGCCGCCGATTACGAAATCGACCCCGAGTTCTTCCAGGCGAAGGACATTCACATTCACGTTCCGTCGGGCGCCATCCCCAAAGACGGGCCCTCGGCAGGAGTCACGATGGTCGCCTCCCTGGTCTCCGCCCTGACGCGCCGGCCCTCGCGCCCTCGCCTCGCCATGACCGGCGAGATTACCTTGAGTGGGCAAGTTCTGCCCGTGGGAGGAATCAAGGAAAAAGTACTGGCGGCGAAGCGAGCAGGAGTCGTTGAGGTGATTCTCCCTGCCGATAATGAGCCCAATGTTCACGAGGATCTAAACCCCGAAATGCTCGAGGGTCTGACCCTCCATTATGTGAAGACGATTAGGGAAGTGATCGCTTTAGGCCTCGAAAAAGAACCGGTGCCGGTCGACTCAAGCCGGCAGACGAGCGAGGTGGCCTTGGTTTCTGAGGCGGTGGGAAAGCCAAATTAATCCCGCGGCCTGAAGTCCCCCGGCCTTGGGCGGGGGCGGCGCCTGCCCTCCGCTCCCCAAACTCCCCAATGAGCATTCGCAGTCTTCACGTTCCCGGCAGAAATGCGTAGTTGTGTTCCTGCCGCATGCCTTAAATTATTCGTCTGCCCCATTTACATTTGCATCGCCAGACACTATAAATACCTTGCCTGCTGCTCCTGCATGATCTTTGCATAGGGGGACATCATGATGTATTGCCGGAATTGTGCACGACAACTTGCGGATGCCTCCCAGTTCTGCGTGGCTTGCGGCCAGCGCCCTCTGCTGGGCAGACAGTTTTGTTCCAATTGTGGGCAGGCGACGGCTCCGAACGCCGAAATCTGCACCCAATGCGGTGCACGATTTGTTCAGGGCGGCGAAAAAGATCTTGTCACCGCCACGTTACTCTCCATGTTTCTTGGGATCTTTGGTGTGGACCGCTTTTATCTCGGCTATACAGGGCTGGGTATATTAAAGTTGGTCACCCTGGGAGGCTGCGGAATCTGGGCATTCATCGACATGTTCCTCATCATCCTGAAAAAACTGCCGGACGCACAGGGCCTCCCCCTGAAGTTTACTCCGCCCGTTCAACCCGGTGACAAAGACTGGTCATCAGCCTTATTGCTTTCAGTTTTTGTGGGTTGGCTGGGCATCGATCGCTTTTATCTTGGCTATACGGGATTGGGCGTTCTGAAGCTCGTTACCGGCGGAGCTTGCGGGATCTGGTGCCTGGTGGATACCATTTTGATTGCGGTGAACAAGCTCCCGGACTCCTTAGGAAGACCTCTGCGGATGTAGACAATCAGCGATTAATGGCCCGTGGTTAGTAGCTAGTCCCGAGAGACCTCCCGCGCATGAAGACAACGATGTCCCTTTTCTCGAACGGTGTACCTCGATGGGTGGTGCTTTCCGTCGCCTTGGCGGTGTTCGTACTGGTCCCGCCGGAAGTGCTGGGACAGGGGCCGGATATCTGTGTGTGGAAGCACCTGTTCCATCTCACGGCTTGCCCCGCGTGTGGCAGTACCCGGGCGCTCGCCGCGTTCTTTCACGGACGCTTCGCACAGGCGCTTGCTTATAACCGCAACGTCCTCGTAACGGGGCCTCTAATGATGATCTTTCTGGTAAAGGATGTCGCGCGCCTACTTCAGCGATTCGTAACGTCCCGCCAAAGTGGTTGAACCGCCTCGCCCTGAAAGCGGCACGGGTTCACCCTTGGCGGATCCAGGAGGGTCGTGCCCGGGTAGGGGTGCAGTCGGGCTTTTTTGGAGCGGGGGTGTGCGACCGCCGCTACAGCAAACTACACCACTACCCGTGCCCGATGCATCTTGAATTCCTTCCCTGAATCCAATACAGTCTCAAGGCTTGCGTGAACAATTTAGGGATAATCCTCGAACGGACGTGTGGTGAACTGCCGGGACCTCCTGTTGCCCGTTGGGCTTCGATCTTCTTTAGCCTGTTTGTCCTGGCGTTGCAGGTTTCCATCGCTGCCTCGCAAGCGTTGCTCGCCGCCGCCGCCATGCTGTACGCGGTCCACCTGCTCCGCGACAGCCCCCACGTCAACATTTTGCCGGTCAAGCTCCCGCTCGCTCTGTTCTGCGGATTCTCCGTGCTTTCCATCTTCTGGGCGGCGAACCCCGGCGTAGGATGGTTTGCTGTTCGAAAGTTGGTGCTGTTCCTGATTTGGGTGCTGGCCGTGAATTTGGTCGTCAGCGCTCAGCATTTACGGCGTCTCCTTCAAACTTTATTCCTCGTCTCGACGTTGACAGGTCTCGTGGCGATTGGCCAGTTCGTGGCTCAGTACCGTGACGTGCGCGCCCACCATCCAGATCAGCTATACCGTTACCTGACGACCCTGCGCATCCACGGGTTCATGGGACATTGGATGAACTTCGGCGGACAACAAATGCTTGTGTTTGCAATGCTATTCGGATACTTGCTCCTGGGCGCGGGCGTACCCCGGCTCACACCCGCATCCGGCAAAGCAGGACAAATTGACCATCTAGGGGCAAGACCTGCCCATGAGCAAATGAGCAAACTCTGGTGGGCTGCGCTTGGGATTATCATGGTATCCATCATCTTGAACTTTACCCGCGGGGTATGGCTGGGATGCTTCGTGGCAGCGATTTACTTGGCAGCACGTTGGAGACCTCGTCTGCTGTGGGCATTGCCGATCCTCCTGGCTCTGGCTTACGTAGCGGCGCCGTCGCTAGTACGCGAACGCGTGAGGCATGCGCTGCATCCTACCCAGGAACCCGCCCTCGCCATCCGCCTGGAAATGTGGCGGGTCGCGGTAAGAATGATCCGAGCGCACCCTTGGGTCGGCGTGGGCCCCAACAACGTCGAAGAGGTTTATGATCTTTACCTGCCGCCCGGGGCGACGCCGATCGCAGGCTACCACAGCCACTTTCACAACGACTTTCTTCAGTTCGGGGCGGAGCGGGGCTTGCCTTGTCTCGCCTCCTGGGTGTGGCTGATGGGGGCGCTGGGCTGGTATACCTGGAAACTGCGGCGACGCCTATCCGCGCAACAATGGATTGCCGACGCGGCTTTGGCGGCGTGGCTGGCTTTTCTGGCGGAGGGCTGTTTTGAATTCAATTTCGGAACCTCGCCGGTTCTCATGGCATTTCTCTTTGTGACCGCCACGCCTTTCGTCGCCGAAAGGATCGTGAGCGCTCGGAAAATGCGGCCGCCAACGAGGGGGCTTGTCGAAGCTCCATGAAAATCAGTGGAGCAGCTTCAGCCGTTCACTTACAATAAACGCCTTTACGCGAGTCATACTGCTTCTGCAATGAACCCTAAGCGTCAGATGTTGCGCAGCTCGATTGTGGTGGGGTTTTTCAACCTGCTGGGTGGCCTGACTGGAATCTTGGTAGAAACCAGTATCGCGGCCAACTTGGGGCTTTCGCTGCGCTCCGACACATTCTACGTCGCTTACACGATCCCCTACATCATCACTAATCTGCTTGCCGCCACCAGCCAGTTTTCCTTGGTCCCGTTCTTTGCTTCACTGGAATCCGAACGCGGCGAAGAGGACCTATGGCGGGGATTCAGTTATGTGGTGAATATCCTTTTTCTGGGATTGGGAGCGATCGCTGTCGTGGGGGCGGTGGCCTCGCCGTGGATTATTGATGGCATCGCTCCAGGGTTTACACATCGAGAGATTGTACTCGCAACGCAACTCTCGCGCTGGCTCTTCCTCATCATCATTCCCGCCGGGATAGGAGAAGTGCTGCGCTCCTTTCTTCTCAGCCGACATTACTTCGCGGTCTCGACGGCGTCAGGGTTCATCCGCAACGTTACGGCCATTGTGGTCATCCTTCTGGGATTTCATCGTTACGGCCCCCAAAGCATTTTCCTCGGCTATTTGGCCGGGTACCTATTGCAGTTGGTGGTTCTGGGTTCTCAGATCCTGGTGTCCTGTCGCCCTCACTATACCCCGACATTGACCGCTACCGGGGAACCCTTCCGTAACTTGCGGGGCGCGGGGACGGCGCAATTGGCGGGGGCTTTGGCTTGGCAGGGGGTGGTGGTGGTGGAGCGGATCATCGCCTCCTTTCTTCCGGCAGGGACGCTGACTGCCTTGAACTACGGCTTTCGGATTCTTGGCACCCTCGCCGAGCTGCTGGGAGGCAGCGTAGGAACCGCGGCTCTGCCGGCTCTCTCCCGCGCCGTGGCACGCGAGGATCATCAGGAGGAGCGTCGAACCTTGCGTGACACGTTGGAAATCAGCATGCTGCTGCTTACTCCTATGGCGGTGTTCTGCTTGACCCTGAGTCACAGCATTATCCGCTTGGTTTTCCAACGCGGAAATTTCACACCGCAGGCCACGGATCTCATGGCCAGTATTTTCTTCTATTACAGCCTCGGCTTGTTGCCCTATGCTTTCGTTCGCCTGCTGAACTTTTACTTGTTTGCGCGGCGAGAGCCGGGCATTTATCTCCGCCTTTCTCTGCTCCACTACGCTTCTGTTCTGATTTTCGATCTCCTATATGTCGGTGTGTTGGGCATGGGGGCGAAGGGCATTCCCCTGGGTTTTCTGACGGGTTCCTTGATCGTGTGCGCATTGGCCGTATACAGAAAGGTTGGAGACTTGGATGCGACGTTTGACCGGGTGCTCGGCCGCTTCGCCGGAAAGGATATCGCCGCCGCCTTGCTGACCACCGGGAGCGTGTGGGCGTTGCGAGCCTGGATGACGCAACCGGTCTCAGCCTCCCAGGACTTTGTTTTCCTCTGCGTGATTTGCGGGACGGGCAGCGTGGTTTATCTCGCCGCGGTGGTGTTGCTGCGTGCTTTTCCCGTAGCACAGTTGGCTTGGCTCTGGTCAAGCCGCGACGAATCGTGAAGCGAAGTCGCCAAACCTGAACGGCGACGACCCGCCCTGAAGCGGACCTTCTGGATATCGATGGCCTCCTACCGCGTTTTGGTTGTCACGAACCTCTGGCCGACCGAAGCTGATCCCAGTTACGGCAGCTTCGTAAAAGCGCAAATGGAGTCTCTCCGCCCTCTCGGGGTTGAGTTTGACGTAATATTCGTCAACGGCCGTAAGTCGACGTGGAATTACCTGCGGGGAATCGGGAGGGTTCGCGGACAAATGCACCTGAGGCGCTACGATTTGATTCACGCTCACTTCGGCCTTTCGGGTTGGGTGGCGCGCTTTCAGCTTGACAAGCCGGTGGTCGTGTCGTTCATGGGTGACGATGTCTTGGGCCGGCCCGCGCGCAGCGGGCGAGTTACCCTTGCCGGGCATTTCCTGCAAATCTCGGGATTCATTCTGGCGCGCCTAGTTTCCTCCGTCATTGTGAAATCGCGCCCCATGGCTCAAAAGCTGCGCATGCCTTCCGCACACGTTATTCCCAATGGGGTTGATCTCAATTTGTTCCGGCCCATGGAGCAAGCCGAAGCACGCAAAGTGCTCGGGCTCGACCCGACGAAAAAAATCGTTCTTTTCCCCTATCATCCCGGTGAAGCCCGCAAGCGTTTTGATCTGATCGAGGCCGCTGTTTCCCTGGCGCGCGAACAAGTTCCCAGCTTGGAAATTCTGGTCGCTCGCGGTTTGCCCCAGGAACAGATTCCGCTTTACATGAACGCTGCTGATGTCTTGGTGATGGCTTCCACGCTCGAAGGTTCGCCCAATGCGGTCAAAGAAGCGATGGCGACGAACCTGCCGGTAATCACCGTCGATGTCGGCGACGCCGGCGAATTGATCGGTCCCACTGCAGGGTGTTTTTTGGTTCCTCGCGACGCGCGAGCGATTGCTGAGAAACTCGTCGAAGTTTGCCGTGCCGGCGGGCGCACAAACGGCCGTGAGTGGATCGGCAAGCTATCGATGGAGGCCGTGGCGGAACGTATCGTCGAAGTTTACGCGGCAGCCTTGCGACGATGAGGGTTGGCGGGTGCGAGCAACGGGGACGCATCATCACGGGCTCTCGGGATCGCGAGCGCATTTCTCCCCCACCGGGTCACGCCGTTTCGATTAAACTCATTCTTCTGTGAAGGGGTGGGGTGTTCCTGGCTCTACCTGTGCCTTCGCATCTCGTGTTGAAGTCATCAAGCATGCCCACGCACCAAGAACTCGCAAACGCGGCCGAGCGCCTGCACGCCCACCTCCTGCGCCACCATTACCGCGGGGGCCTGGTTCATGGTCCGGACGCGGGCGTGCGCTTCAATCTGCGACTCTGGAGATTCTTGAAAGCGGGTCTGCCCTTTGTTCGTTGGAGAGACGACTACGTCTTCATGCAGTCGCAAGGCTACTGGATTTTGTCCAACTGGATGCTCCATGAAGGCACGGAGGACGAGCGCTATCGTCATTTGGCTCTGGAAAGCACGGAAGCCACGCTTCGCCTCCAGCAGCCCGGTGGCTGCTGGCTTTATCCCCTTCCCGAACGCAAGCACTTGGTCGCCACGGTGGAAGGGGACTGGGCCGCGATGGGGCTTCTCGCGAGTTTTTCCCGCGAGCCGCGAAAAGAATTCTTGGAAGGTGCGGTTCGCTGGTACGATTACCTGGTGCGCACAATCGGATTTCAAGCACACTCCTCGGGCCAAGCCATTAACTATTTTGATAAGCCGCGGGGAAAGGTTCCCAACAATTCCGCAGAGGCCGTATGGCTCTTTTTGCGGCTCTGGAAGGCTACAGGAGACGCGCGCTTCGCGGAGCACGTGGACGCCCTGCTGGAATTCCTTGAGAGCGCACAGCTTCCCACGGGAGAGTTGCCCTATATCGTGGATGGTCCTTACGAAAACGGCCGCGTCCATTACCTCTGTCATCAATACAACGCGTTTCAATTCCTGAAACTCGTCTGGGCCAACGCGTTGCGCTCCGATCCCCGGACGGCCCGGATCCTCTCCGCCCTGGCGCCTTTCCTCGAAAAAGGCGTCACCAAAAGTGGGGCAAGCGCCGTCGATTGTTTCCGCGAACGGCCGGAGACGGATTACTTCACGGCAGTTCTTGCCGCCGCGTTGGCAGAGGCGAAACGGCTGGGCTTTTCCGCAGCCGGGGAACTCAGTGAGCGGTGTTACGCTCGCACCCTCCAGCGTCAACGTCCCGACGGAAGCTTCGCTTACACCAAGGGTGACTACGGCTTCTGGCGAGATGGCCGGTCATACCCGCGTCCGCAGGTCATGACGCTTTTCCACTTGCTCTGCTCCGCGGGCGCGAATGGGTTTGAGAAAAACAGTGGCTAGTCGCTTGCCACTAATCACTAGCCACTAACCACTGCTTCTATGTGCGGTATTTGCGGAGTTTATAATTTCGGCACGGGTCAGCCCGCGGATGCGATGGCGCTCAAGCGCTCGACGGATGCCATGGTGCATCGCGGGCCGGACGACGAGGGTTTTTACCTGGACGGGGAGCTGGGCATCGGCAATCGGCGCCTGAGCATCATCGATCTGCCGGGCGGGCATCAACCGCTCACCAATGAAGATGAGTCTGTCTGGATCACCTTCAACGGTGAGATCTATAACTATCGCGACCTACGGCAGGACCTCATCACGCGCGGCCATCAATTCCGGACTCACAGCGACACGGAAACTATCCTGCATCTTTACGAAGAGCACGACTTGGCGTTTCTGGATCACCTGCGCGGCATGTTCGCGTTGGCCATTTGGGACAGTCGCTCGCGACGACTCGTGCTCGCGCGCGACCGTCTGGGGGTGAAGCCGCTATTCTACAGTCTGGAACCGGGACGCCTCGCGTTCGCTTCGGAACTGCGCGCGCTGCGGGAGCTCTTGCCGCGGCCCCCCGAAATTGAGCCGCAATCGGTTTACGACTTTTTTGGATTTCGCTACATCCCTGCGCCCCGGACGTTCTACCGAGGTATCGAGAAACTCCTCCCGGGCCATTACCTCCTGGCAGACTCCCGGGGCGTGCGCAGCCATGCTTATTGGGATATCCCCCCCGAAGAAGAATTGTCGAAAAGCGCCAAAGAGAGCGCCGCGGAAGTCGTCGAACAACTGCGCGAGTCGGTGCGCCTGCGATTGATCGCCGACGTTCCCTTGGGAGTTTTCCTAAGCGGGGGAACGGACTCGAGCGCGATCGTGGCGTTCATGGCTGAACTCCTCGCGCGGCCGCTGCGCACTTTTTCGGTGGGGTTTGACGACCCCGAGTATAGCGAGTTGCCCTTCGCCCGCGCGGTGGCCCGTCGCTACGGGACGGAGCACCATGAGTTGGTCGTCAAGCCGGAGCACTTGAGCGACGAACTGCCTCGCCTGGTGGCGTTCCGGGGTGAGCCGATTGCCGAGCCCACTGACGCGGCGCTCTACTTGATCTCGCGCCTCGCATCCGAGAGTGTCAAAGTGGTGCTGGCCGGAGAGGGCGGCGACGAGTTGTTTGCCGGTTACCCCAAGTATGCCGCCGACCGGCTGGCGGGGCTGGTCTCGGCATTGCCTCAAGAAGTCACCGGCGCCCTCATCCGTTGGCTGCCCTATCGGCAACGCCGGGTGAAGATTGCGCTCGAGGCGCTCTCGATTCGCGACGAAGCGGAACGATCCGCGACGTGGTTCGCGTCCTTTTCACGCGAGGAACGGGAATCCCTTTTTGCGCCGGAATTCCTGGCGCAAGTTGACCCCGCGCATCCTGCCCGGGTTTTTGAAAGTTATCTCGAAAAAGTGCGCGATCGATCCCCACTCAAGCGGATGCTCTACGCCGACCTTAAAGTCTGGCTTCCCGATAACCTGCTTCTGCGTGGCGACCTGATGACCATGGCCGCTTCCATCGAAGAGCGCGTGCCTTTTCTCGATCATCGTCTGGTGGAGTTGGCTGCGCGCCTGCCCACACGTCTGCTGACCCGGGGATTTCGCACCAAGGCTTTGCTCAAAGACGCGCTCCGGCCCTACGTACCGGAAGAGGCCCTGTTGCGGCGTAAGGTGGGATTTACCGTGCCCGTCGGCGATTGGTTCAAGAAGCCGCTGAAGTCTTTGGTCGCGGATTTGGTCCTTTCGCCGGAGGCCAGGACGCGCGGTTATTTCAACCCTGCCAGCATGGAGCGCTATGTTCGTGAACACTTCGACGGCGTTCGCGACCGGCAAAAGCAGCTATGGGCGTTAGTGAATTTCGAACTGTGGTGCCGAAAGACCGCCCGAGGTTGACGGTCGATCGTCGAAACGCTTGGCGGACGCCAGAGTCATAACCCTCTCCCCGGGGAGAAGGGTTGTAAGCTATCGTGGTCCCGGTCGGGGGGTAGGACCCGTATCGTGAATCAGAAGACAGTTGCTGTCTTGATCATCGTAGAGAATTTGCCCGTCCCTATCGACCGCCGGGTTTGGCAGGAAGCTCGCACGTTGCGCGACGCGGGATTGCGCGTCTCCATCATCTGCCCGAAAGGCTCCGGATTCCAAAAGAGTCGCGAAACCCTGGAAGGCATTGAAATCTACCGACACAGGCTGTGGGAGGCGTCTGGACCGCTCGGCTACCTCTTCGAATATTCCTGGGCCCTCGCGGCCCAATTCCTCCTGGCCCTGCGGGTCTACGCGCGAACCCGGTTCCGCGTCCTACAGGCGTGCAATCCGCCCGACACAATTTTCCTGATCGGACGGTTCTTCAAGCTCTTCGGCGTGCGATTCATCTTCGACCACCACGACTTGGTTCCTGAGCTTTACGAGACGAAGTTCAACCGTCATGACTTGGGATACAAGCTGGTGTGCTGTGCTGAACGGGGGACTTTCCGGACCGCGGACGTCTCCATCGCGACCAACGAATCCTACCGGGAAGTGGCGCTGGATCGTGGCGGCATGCGGCGCGAGCGCACTTACGTGGTGCGGAGTTGCCCGGACCTCACGAGAATCCGCATCCTCCCCTCGCAACCCGCGCTCAAGGAAGGCCGGCGCCATCTGGTGGTGTATCTCGGCGTCATGGGTCATCAGGATGGACTGGACCTATTGCTCGAGTCGATTGCCTTCATCGCCGGGCTCGGGAAAAGTGAAGACACGCTGTTTGTCTTGATCGGCGCAGGCCCCGAACTCCCGCGGCTGAAAACGCTGGCAAGCGAGAAGCGTCTCGACGCCCTCGTGAAATTCACTGGGAGGCTCCCCGACGAGGATGTCGCAGCCTACTTTTCAACCGCGGCGTTCGGCGTCGCCCCCGACCGGGCTACCCCCATGAACGACAAGTCAACCATGAACAAGATTTTGGAATACATGGCCTTCGGCCTGCCCGTCGTGCTATACGACCTTACGGAAGGGCGGCGTTCAGCAGGAGACGCAGGGTTGTACGCGAGGCGCGACGACACGGAGGATTTCGCCCGGCAAATCCTGAAGCTCCTGGATTCGGACGAGTTGCGAGCCGAGCTCGGTCGACGCGCACGCAGGCGCATTGAGGAAAGCCTCAATTGGGAGAATGAAAAACGGGCGCTGCTCGACGCCTACGCCGCGGCGCTCGGGGAATCGATCCGCCTCTCGTGAGCGGATGGAGGTTCGATGCGAATTGCTGTCTTCGGCCTGGGATACGTCGGTTGCGTCACCGGGGCTTGTCTGGCCCAAATGGGTCATGAAGTGTGTGGCGTGGACATTTCCCCAGCCAAGGTGCACATGATCAACCAAGGCCACGCCCCGCTGAAGGAACGGGGGGTCGAGAGGCTGGTCTCGCAAATGGTTCGTTCCGGAAAATTCCGCGCCACTCTGGATCCCGCAGAGGCGATCGAGCCGGCGGAGATTTCTCTCGTCTGCGTGGGAACACCCTCAGGAAAAGGCGGCAGCGCCGACCTGGACTACGTGCTACGCGCCGTATCCGAAATCGGCGCCGCCCTGCGCCGGCACCAAGGATTTCATACGATGGCGGTACGGAGCACCATGCCGCCCGGGACCATGGAGCAGTTTGTCATTCCGGTGCTTGAACAAAGTGCTCGCCAAAAGACCGGCGCCCGGCTCCATGTTTGCTTCCATCCCGAGTTCCTGCGGGAAGGATCGTCCATCGAGGATTTCTTCAATCCTCCGCACACTATCATTGGCATTCCTCATCCGGGCGGCGCAAGCCAAATCGTGAAACTGTGGCGGCCCATCAAAGCGCCGCTGTACCTGACATCCTTCAAAGTTGCTGAGATGTTGAAATACGCCGACAATGCCTTCCACGCGCTCAAAGTGAGCTTCGCGAATGAAGTCGGCGCGATCTCAAAGACTTTGGGGATTGATGGCCGTGAGGTCATGGGCATCTTCGCGGAGGACCGCAAACTGAATCTCTCGCCGCTATATCTGATTCCGGGATTTGCTTTTGGCGGCCCCTGCCTGCCCAAGGACTTGCGGGCGCTCGAAAAAATCGCGGAGGATGGGGGCATTGAGACACCGCTGGTCTCGAGTATCCTGAAAAGCAATCTCCGCCACCTGATTCGCGCGCGGGACCTCATCCTCTCGACGGGCAAGAGGCGCCTGGGCGTGCTGGGTTTGGTTTTCAAGTCTGACACTGACGACCTGCGTGAAAGTCCCGCGTGCCAGCTCGTCCGGGAACTGGTCAACGCCAGGAAACAAGTCCGGGTATACGACCCCCAGGTGAACCTGGAGAGATTGATTGGGGCGAACCGCGCCTACGTTGAGGACGAACTGCCGGAGCTTCCCAGCCTTCTCGCTCATTCACTCGACGAGGTGCTGGCCGCGAGCGAGGTCATCGTGATCTCCGGGACACACCCGGAGTTCGCGACGGCGGTTCGCAGGCTCAGAAAGAATCAGATGGCCATCGATCTGGTGGGTTTGGCGCCGCCCACCACCTCGCGCGCCGCCATTAAGGGGCTTTGCTGGTAGGATCCCGCACCGGATGTACGTCAGCTTACATTTCCCAACCGTCCTCTTCGTGGAGAGAGTCGGACGAGATCCCTCATCCGGCCTCCTCCCTCGGCCACCTTCTCTCCAGGGGAGAAGGTTATTAAAAAACCATCGCCCTGCGCTTTCACGCCCAATCCTTCCTAACTCGCCCCGCGGCCCAGCAGAACGATGGGAATCGTTCTCAACAGAATCTTCCAATCGAGCGCCATCGACCAATGGTCGATATACTCGAGATCCAGCTCCATCCAGCGCCGGAAATTGAGACGGCTACGTCCTTCCAGCGCCCATAAGCAGGTCAGCCCCGGCTGCATGCGCAGGCGGCGCCGCTGCCAGGGCTCGTATTTTTCCACTTCCTCCGGGAGCGGTGGGCGTGGGCCGACAAATGACATATCTCCTCTCAGGATATTGACCAATTGAGGGAGTTCATCAAGGCTAAACTTACGCATGAAGCGTCCGATGGGTGTGCAGCGCGGGTCATTCTTGATCTTGAACACCGGCCCATCCACCTCGTTCAGGGCTTCCAGCTCCTCACGACGGAGGTCGGCGTCGGCTTGCATGGAACGGAACTTGTAGAGTGTGAACTTCCGCCCCCCCAGGCCGCAGCGGGTCTGGCGGAACAAGACGGGGCCGCGGGACGTGAGTTTGACCAGAACCGCCAGGGCCAGGAGCGCCGGGGAAAACAATAGCAGGGCTGTGAGTGCCATGAGGAAATCAAGAATGTGCTTCAGCAGCAGCAATTCATCGTCGGGCGTGGCGGAAAAGGTCAGGAGGGGCTTGTCTCCCAAACGTTCGAGATAAACCTTGGAAATGACGTGCGGAAAAAAGCTGAGCAGGACGCGCGTCTTGACCCCCTCTTCCTCACAGATGAGAAAAGTCTCTCCGAGTTTTTCCAATTCTTCCTTGGCCACCACAAAAATAACCTCATCGATGACATGACGGCGCAACAACTGCGGCAATTCCGGGAGGGCAAACGCGGGATATGCCTTGGCGAGGCCCTGCCATGACGAAATTGGCCCGGCTGGTCCGGCCGCAGTGTGAACGAATCCGAACAAGCGCATGCCGCGGCTTTCATGGGCTTCTAGTGTGTGCGCAATGTCCGCCATTTCGAGCCCCTCACCCACCAGGAGGAAGGTCCGAAGACCAGACACGCTCCGCCGCAAAGGAGCCGCGAAAGCACGAGCCACCAGCCGGAAGCAGGTCATCAACAAGAGATCTATCAACGCATAGATTCCCAGGAGCAGCCGGCTGATGTACTCAAACTTGACGACAGAAATTACGGCGAAGAGGAGGACCGTGGCAGCGAGCCCGACCTTGAGGGGGTCAGTGAAGGCGCGGCGAAGATCCTCCTCGTGGACCTCGCGGTAGATTCCCGTTACGACCCCGGCGCCGATCCATAAAGCCACGATCAAGGGAACGATCCAGGGATAATTTGAAAGCGGGAAAAATTGCCGCGCCCCGGGGAGGTGGGCGCGGAGCGCGTGCGCCAGCCCGAAGCTGGCCAAGACCAAGAGGAAATCTGCAAATAGATAAAGGAGACCGACCAGCCGGTTGTGGCGCGCAAACATAGAGCGGCACCTTGTCCGCGGGGCAAAACCTATCTTAGCAGAAACTCCGACGGGTGCGGCTGTGCCGTGTGTTGTTGCGCCGCTTCAGCAAAATGACCCTTTAGCGTCCCCGATACGGACGCAGCGTTATGGTACACTCGTGCTCTTCCGGGCCTTTCGCTTGACCTATTTTGCGATTGGATACATGAGATGTTTTGCCTCGTGAAAGCCTTTCTCGTGCTCGGCGTTCTGCTCGTGGTGCAGAGCGCCTGGGCGCTGGTCGATGGATATCGTTTTCTGCGGATCGTCCGGCGGAGGCGAAACCAGCCGTTGGGCAATTACACTCCGACGGCCGCCGTGTTGATCCCTTGCAAGGGGGTGGATCGAGACTTCGCCACCAGCCTCGAGCGTTTCCTGAGTCAGGATTATCCACACTATCAAATTTGTTTTGTGGTCGCCACGGCGAGCGATCCCGTCTACCCGCGGCTGCAAGAGCAGTTGGGGGCGCGGACGCAAGTCTCTGCGGGCTGCGGTCCCAAGACGTCATTGGTCGTGGCGGGGAAATCGGAGGTGCGGGGGGAAAAGGTAAATAACCTGCTGCGCGGCCTCGAAACGGTGGACCAGTCCGCGGAGGTACTGGTTTTCGCCGATATTGACGCGACGCCCTCCGCGGATTGGTTGCGGTCGCTCGTCCAGCCGCTCGCCGACCTGCGCACAACTGTCAGCACGGGCTTTCGATGGTATCTGCCGGGTCAGGGTTTTGTGTCGCAACTGCGCGCCGCGTGGGACACTTCCATCGCCACCCTGATGGGAGACCACGATCACAACTTTGCATGGGGCGGGTCGATGGCCATTCGAGCCGCTGATTTTCGCCGGATGGGGGTCGCGGAGCGCTACTGGGCGAATACCGTCAGCGACGACTACGCGCTGACGCGCGCCGTGCGTGAGGCGGGCGGGCACATTGAATTTGAACCCCGGTGCCTTGTCGCGTCGCGGGAAGAATCAAGCTTTCGGGATTTCCTTGGCTGGGCGAATCGCCAAATCATCATCACGCGGGTTTACGCGACCCCTTTGTGGCGGCTGGGCGTGGCCACGTACATCTTCTATTGTGGGACTCTGCTTATGGGCTGCGTAGCGCTGACAGCGCCGGGCGCCTCCGTGCCGGAGCGTCTTGCCGTGGCGGGAATTCTCGCGGCCGTCCTCGGGCTGGGCGCTGACAAGGGCCGCATCCGTTCGCTGGTAGCCCGCGAAATGTTTCCCGCGGAGGCCGGGAACCTCGACCGCCTCGCTGCACGATACTGGCAACTCACCCCGGTCGTCCCATGGGTGATGTTGTGGAATTTTCTAGTGGCGGGTTTCACGCGGCGGATCAATTGGCGCGGGACACACTATGAGTTGGTCTCGCCGGACGAGGTTCGCATCCTCGGGCGAGATCCATCCTGAAAGACTCGTTGGTTAACGGGTGCGGCGTGGAGGCCGCGTGGAGTGCCGGGTGATGTAACGTGCGGGGGCCACGGCGCGTTTCTTCTTGGGTGCTGGGGCGGGGGGTTCCGGTTTTTCTTCGGGCGCTTCCTCCGGGTTTGCGGGTCCGGTTCCTGAAAGCACCTGTTCAAACAATACCGCGCGAGGGCCAGATCGCTTTTTGGGCGGCACCGTGGCGTTCCGGTAAGGATGTTCGGAGTGGCAGGTTTGGCAGACCACCTTCACGATCTTGCCCTCGACCAGGCTCGCTACCGCATGATTGAGTAGCAGCTTACAACGTGGGCAATAGTCGTCAGTTAGATCGCCCAGGCGTAAAGATGGCACGGTCATGGGCAAGGCCTCAAAAGGTGCTCGACTTAATCCGATAAATTGCAACTGCGGCCATTATAGCGCGAGCCCGGCAAAAACAAAACCCAACGCGCCTTGGGCAGTAGTGGTGTCATTTGGAAGTGGCACGGGCGTCGCGCCCGTGAACGGTCACGGCCAAGATGGCCGTGCCACAGCAAATGACACCACTACCCGCCTTGGCGGGGGGCCATTGGATTGAGGGGGGGCGGAACCTGTCCCGATTTACTTGGGACGCTCGATGCGGCGAGGTAAGCACGCCGCCAGAACTGATTGACCCACGACCGATTACCTTTCCCCTTGCGCCGAAACTGGGGGCTGCCTATACTGATTAATCTCTCACGGAGACGACGGACCTTTCCGTGACCCTTCCCTGCTTTAGGGAGAACGGGCCTGTAGCTCAGGTGGCTAGAGCGCACCCCTGATAAGGGTGAGGTCGGTAGTTCAACTCTACCCAGGCCCACCAGACAAACCCCCACCGGGTAGAGGCTCACTTTGATGTTGTAGCGGGGAGTTTACCTCGCCAAGTGGCGGCGTAAGGCCGCCCCAACATCAAAGCGTACCACTACCCCACACCCGACTCCCTTGACGATTGGGGAAATCCCCTTCACACTAATATTGAGTCTTCCGTGGGCCTGTAGCTCAGTTGGGAGAGCACATGGTTTGCAACCATGGGGTCGGGAGTTCGAACCTCCCCAGGTCCACCAATCTTTTCAGTTCTTCCCAAGGTTTTCATCTCCTACCACAACGACACCTCCAGATGAGAGTTCATCCTAGGGACTCACGCAGAAGCGGCGTTTTGCCGATATGCACAGAGGATGGAGGTCGTCCATGTCGAAACCCGTTAGCGTGACGGAATCGGAATTCCTGCAAAGACCGTCGGCGCCTGGAGGCATATGCTCTGTTTGCAACGAGCATATGCTGGAAGCGAAACTTATCCAATCCTCGCTTCTGCCCCCACAGGGGCTTCGCCACGACTGCGTCGATATCGCGTTCCGCTTCATCCCGTTTTCCAGCGTGGGGGGCGACTTTGCCGACTTCTTCCGTCTACCGGACGGTCTCATCGGCATCTTTCTGGTGGACGTGGTTGGAAAGGGGCTGCCAGCGGCCATGTACGGCGTACTCGTAATGGGAATCCTGCGTGGGATTCACAAGACCGGGACGGATACCGCGAAGGTGCTGGCCAAGTTGAACGAACGCTTGTTACAGCGGGGCATCAAAGGCCGTTTTTGCTCGACCCTGTATGCTCTATTCAATCCTGTCACGCGAGAACTTATCTTCTCCAATGCTGGCATGCCGCTGCCTCTGCTGGTCTCCGGCAGCGGGTGTCGGAAACTCGGCGACGGTGGCTTACCTTCGGGAATGTTCTCAGGGTCCACTTACGGACGGCACGTTGTGGAACTCGTCCCAGGCGACTGGGTACTGATCGCAACCGACGGTCTTTATGAATTGCGCAATTCGGAGAAAGCTGAGTGCTTTGGTGCCGAATTGGAGGAGGTCTGGGTAGGAAGCCGCCACAAGTCGGCAACCGAATTGTTGGACATTATCTTCGACCGCCAACGGGCGTTTTCGGCTTGCAACCCGCCGCACGACGATATTACTGCGGTCGTGCTGAAGCTACTGCCTTGACCTAGGAGGTTTTAAGTCGCGGCCATGCGGCGTTACGCTCCGCTTTGGCTGCCGGCGAATTCCGACAAGGAAGATTCTGCAAAGAAATTCCCTTCGCCTAGTGATAGTGACGGAAGCCGTTCAATTCTGTAAATGTGAAGAGTCGCCACACGCTCAGTATACGGTGCAATAACAGCTTCTCCTAAAACTCGCACTGGGTGACGGATAAGCAATTGAACTTGCGTTGCATCCCTTTCATCAAAAGTATAAACGACAGATACCCTAGTCGCGGGGTCAATTCGGCATCTTAGATCATTCGGCTTGAAATCTGCCATATCCAACACACCACTTGACGTGCTTTGTGATGTAACTGCCCAGAAAAGCACCCGTCAGCGGCCATATGCACCGATCGGCAAAAATTCGTCGAAGTGCGCCAGACCTGCATAAATGCTGACTATCTGCGGACTGCTGCTTACAGCAGCGATAATCATGAGAGAATTTGCCACCATGGGGTCGGGGGTTCGAACCCCCCAGGTCCACCAACCAGTTTAAGGGACTTTACCGTAATCCTGCTTTTCACAAAAAGAGGCAGTTCGAACCACATATCGTCCTACGACAAAGCATGGTCTACCATAGACGATGCTTCCCGTTTTTGCTCTGAGACGGTCCGGATGGGGGGTAGGGGGAGATCCGGGGGCGCTTGCAGCAGGATAATGTGGCTGCTGCTCAAGTCCGGTATCGAAACTGCTAACCCTTTTCCCTGCAACGTTAAACAACACTGAGCCGCTGGCCAGACGGAAGTGATCGTCCCGCTGCGCACAGGTATGCCCCCATTGGCGACGTCTCCCGTCCCGGAAACGTAATTTTGGTGTTTTTAAGTCGACATTGAGGTCTGCGAGTGGCAAAATGGTCCCACGTTCATCGAACTAGTCGCCACTTGAGGTCTACATCCCATGAGGTTGGGAGTTATAAGTCGTCTTTCGTTGACCAGAAGGGGGCTCTGTGCGCTGCTCGACTCAAGCAAGAATTGCTCTGTAGTATTGGACCTTCCAAACATTCCGGAGGATGTCGATGTCCTCCGCAAAGCTCAGCCGGAGGTTCTACTCTTTCACGCTAGCGACGGTAATTCGGATTTCGAAGTCGTCTCCCGACTGCGCAATCTCACACCCGAAATCAAAGTCCTGCTCTTTCTAGACACGCCTGACGAGGAGGTAGAGTTCCGGGCGATCCGGGCGGGCGGCCGCGGATGCATCTCCAATGCCTCCAACCTGAACATGTTACTCAAGGCAATAGGCGCCGTCGGGCGGGGAGAAATCTGGATAAGCCGCCGCGGGGCGACGCGGCTCATCACTCAACTCGCGCAGCCGGGGACCCCCGACGGCCCAACCTCGAACGGGCTCACGCCCCAGGAATGGAAGGTCCTGGATCTGCTTGCCAGCGGTTCCCGTAACAAGGAAATCGCTAATCGCCTTTCCGTTTCAGAGAATACGGTAAAGACTCACCTTTACACGATCTACCGGAAGATCAACGTGGATTGCCGACTCGCGGCCACGCTTTACTATTTCCAGCATGTAAAGTCGGACGAAAACAACTCCCACAAATCTGGCCTGCCCCAGGAAAAGCTGAAGAAGAAGGGTGGGGTCCGATCTGATCAATACGAGAATTCGCCGGCGGATTGAATCTGGAGGCCGGTGGACGCTGTCCCGGCTCAGCGGCGCCGCGCGGTGATTTCACCTTCCGTCTGAACGTCAACGTCAAAAGCCCCAAGGCCGACGCGAAGGACATCAAGATACCTGTGTGGCTATTTTGACGCCGCTTATTTGGGCTACGAGGCCGCGGAAAGTATAGACTGGATCTGGGAGCATCGGATCGGGGACATCAACCAGCTTGGGATTAGAGCAGCCCATGAGTGCAGTCGCCACACATGAAATCGAGGAGCGCCGCCAGCAGGAGCAAGCGCGCCTTGACAGCCTCAAGACGGCGCAGGAACGGAACAAATGGGGGCAGTTCGCCACTCCTCCCGAGCTTGCACTGAGCATTGCCCGTTATGCGCGCTCCCTGCTGGAAGAGGAACCGGTGCGTTTCCTTGACCCTGCCGTCGGTACCGGATCGTTTTACTCAGCGCTTCTTCAAGCTTTTCCGCCGGAGAGAATCGAAGCGGCCACGGGGATCGAGGTTGACCCGCTTTTCTCCGCAACGGCCGCCGCCCTTTGGGAAAACACCGGACTGCGAATTGTGACGGGCGATTTCACTGAGCAGCGCCTTCCCTCACAGCGCTTCAGCCTGATCCTCACCAACCCGCCTTACGTTCGGCATCATCACCTGTCCGCTTTACACAAGGAGCGCTTACGGCAGCAACTGGTCCAGTCACTGAACTTCGAAGTCAGCGGCCTGGCAGGGCTCTATTGCTATTTCCTGCTCCTCTGCCACGACTGGATGGAAGATGGGGGGCTGGCGATTTGGCTGATCCCTTCGGAATTCATGGACGTGAATTACGGTGCCGCCTTGCGCCGCTACCTGACGGAGCGGGTGACTCTGCTGCACATTCACCGCTTTTGCCCGACGGACGTGCAATTCACCGACGCGCTTGTATCCTCTGCCGTTGTCGTTTTTCGCAAACGGCCCCCCGCGCCGGACCATGCTGCTCGCTTCTCCTTTGCGGGGCCCATTGAACATCCCCAGAAGGAAGCCACGGTGGCCCTTGAAACCTTGCGATGGTCGCGCAAGTGGACGCAGTTTCCTGGAGGGGCCGCGACGAGTGACCACGGCGCGCTAACCCTAGGTGATATTTTCTCGATCAAACGGGGTTTGGCCACGGGAGCTAATAGCTTCTTTGTATTGAATGAGGCAGACACTCAACGTTTGGATTTGCCGCAGCGCTTCCTGAAACCGATTCTTCCGGGCCCCCGGCATTTGACGGGAGACGTTATTGAGGCCCTTCCCAGCGGCGCCCCCGACGTTTCGCCGCGTTTCTATCTGCTCGATTGCAGCGAACCGGAGGAGCGCGTTCGGACCGCCTGGCCGCGCCTTTACGAATATCTTCAGCAAGGCCGCGCACAGAGCATCCACACGACTTACCTGACCAGCCGCCGCACCCCCTGGTACTCGCAGGAGCAGCGCCCCCCGGCTCCGTTCCTCTGCACCTATATGGGGCGCGCCAACAACGGAAAGCACCCCATCCGGTTTATCTGGAACCGGTCACAAGCGACCGCTCATAATGTTTACCTCATGCTGTATCCTCAAGGCCGGTTGCGTGACACGCTGAATGTGCAGCCGGAGATTCAAGCGCGTGTCTTCGAGGCACTAAAACGGATTAAGCCCAGCGAGTTGGTTTCGGAAGGCCGCGTCTACGGCGGAGGCCTGCACAAAGTCGAACCTAAGGAACTCGCCCAAATCCCTGCTCGCATGGTGTTGGAAAGCCTCGACACCCACCTTCGCATCGAACAGCAAAAAAGGCTGTTTGCATGAATTGGGTAGCGGTAGGTCCTCCCGCACCCGGCGGTATGATCAGCGGCTTTTCGTTCGTGGGACGGGAACAACTGAAGCTAGACCCGGTACCGCTTCTTCGAGTCAGGAACCAATGCCTCACAATTTAGGTCCCCGCTCCTTCCGGAATGCGTCCGGAAACCCTTCGGCCCTTGGCACATAGCAAAGGGGGTCGGTGGCCCCAAGATCTGCCTCATCACAATGGGTTAGGAAATCATGGCAGGGTGAAGCCCAAACTTCCTAATACATTTCTCCGTTTGCTCTGGTGTTTGCCCGGCATCTTTATCGGGAAATCGGGCGATGTGATAGGCAGCCCACCTCACACCATTTAAGCTGCAAGCTCATGCCGACAGGCGATTGTCTTTCCTGCTTCAAACACTTAAAAAAGGCGGAGCAATCGTAATCGTCAGCTACCGTGACTGCCTCAACGGAGTTAGAAGGGTTATTCTGTATGCGTGAAGCACAACGATTTGAGATTCGCTGTCCTGTCACCGTCCAAGTGTCGAATGGACCGAACCACAAGGTGAAAGTGCAAGGAGTGCTTTACGACATTGGAGTTGACGGGGCCCGAGTGGCGTTGAATCAACCCGTTCCGCCAGGCACAAAGATTAGTCTGTTCGCACACTTTCGGGCCCCGGAGGAACAAGTTACGACGATTCGCTTTGAAGGAATCGTTCAGCGTCTCCATGAGGGACCACGATTCGAAATTGCCGTGAACTTCCAGGGGACGGGCCGGTTCATGCAAAGCCAAATCGTTGACCTCCAAGCGGTGAAAGCTGCCGGCACCGATGGAGGAAGCTGAAAGAGAGTTAAGAGGAAGCCAGGAATCAACTATCGGCGGTGATGGCTCAAGCCGGCGGGCGGCAAGGCGGCAGGCGATGAGCCCCTGAACAGCGGGGGCATTCATAAGACCCTGCCGAGGCAGGGGAAGGTTCCTGGGAGTCAAATGGCGGAGCTTTATGTGGACGGGCGAGACCAAACTGTTCGATGATTACCGGCCATGGGGCACAGGCTGGGTTGCGATCCACACCAGACACCAGCACGAGAACCTGGCGGCGCGCTCTCTTGCCTACAAGGGATTTGAGGTATTCCTGCCTCAATACACCTCCGTTCGCCAATGGAGTGATCGAACCAAGGAACTTTCCGCACCACTGTTTCCCTGCTACGTGTTCTTGCGAGGGGGATTTGAACAGCAGATCGAAATCCTGACCACGCCCGGTGTCCTGGGTTTGGTGGGATTCGCAGGCGTGCCCGCGATCATTCCTGACGCGGAGATCGAGGCCGTGCGCCGAACCATCGCGCACTGTGTGCACGTTGAACCTTATCCGTTCCTGAAGTGTGGAGATTGGGTTCGAGTCAAGCGTGGTCGGCTGGAAGGCATTGAGGGGATCCTGGTGCGCAACAAGAAGCAATTCCGCCTGGTTTTGTCCGTCCAACTCCTTCAGAAGTCCGTGGCCGTGGAAGTGGACGCATGGATGGTAGAGCGCGCGCCGAGACCCGAGTGGCGCGGAACCGGGCGTTCTTTCACTTTCGAGCCCCGCCCTTGCGCTTAAGGGATGTGGAAATCTGGCGACGAATGTCCTGACGCAGGAAACATGAAGAACCAAGCCCCCACCGCCAAATGACCAGGAGACCCGAAATGATAGTGTTGGCTAGCATGACGCGAAGCTCCCTCCGCAGGCTCCACGGAGGCAGGCTTTTGGCTGCCTATGCCCTTGTCTTGCTCTGCTGTCCGTTCGTGGCCGCGCAGACCATTGCGGGCATCAGCCATCCACCGGAAGTTGCATCGGGAACAATCCCGTCGGCGGCCACCCCCCTGGCGCTTCCTGACTGCATCATTAGTCCGGACGATGTCCTGACCATCAGCGTCTATGATGCTCCGGATGTTGCCGGAGACTACCGTGTCAGCCCCACCGGCCAAATCGAAATCCCCCTGCTCTCTCAACCTATCGTTGCCGCCGGACGGACGCCTGCTCAGCTTTCTGATCTTATCGGCGAGAGATATCGAAAAGCAGAAATCTACAGCCATCCACGCGTGACCGTGGCCATCAAGGAATCTCGCGTCCATGCCATCTCCATCGTTGGGGCGGTGAAGAAACCCCAAATCTATCCCGTATTTGGGAAGACCACGTTGATGGATGTCTTGTCCCAGGCAGAAGGCCTTGCGGAAGACGCGGGCAGTTTGGCAATCATAACCCGGGGAGCCATCGCCATGCAGATCATCAATTCAACCGATGCCTGTGGCGCCGAAAGCAAACCGGCCTCTTGCGATAGCGCCTTTAGTGTGGACCTCAGCCGGCTGACGCAGACGGGCGACCCGCTTCTCAACGCCGACCTGTACCCCGGCGACAGAGTCACCGTTCAACGCGCCGGGATCGTTTACGTGGTGGGCGCGGTGAATAAGCCGGGGGGCTTCCCGTTAAGGACCGGTCAGGTAAACATGACGGTCATGCAGGCACTGGCATTAGCCGAGGATCTGAAGCCTACCGCCGCCCAAAAGCGAGCCATGATCATTCGGAAAAACCCGGCGGCGGCGGATGGACGCGAAGAAATTGAGGTAGACCTGACGAAGGTGCTGGCAGGCCACGGGCATGATACCCAACTGATGGCCAATGACATTCTCTTTGTTCCCGATAGTACCGGGAAAAAGGCCTTGCGCCGGGGCGCGGAGGCTGCTATCACGGCTGCCACCTGGGGACTTGTCTATCATTATTGAGAATAAGTAATGCCCATCGGACTGTCGACGCCAATCCTTAGTTTCTGGGGTGAAGGACATGTCTGAAAATCAAGCTCTGGTGCCACGCGGGCCAAGGTTTCTGGAAGCGGCTCACTCACCCGCCGGCCAGGTCATCGATAATGAGGCGCAAGAGTTCGACAGCTTCAGCTATCTGCGAACTTATTGGAACATCATCAACAAGCGTCGCTGGACGATCATCAGCGTGGCTTTCATCGTGACCCTGCTGGTCGCAATCGCCTCTTTTAAGATGACACCCATCTATGAAGCCACGGTACACCTGGACATCGAGGCCGACACGCTGCAGATTCAATCCCTAAACGACTTCTTTCGTCAGGTTCCGACGGATGAGGCATTCATTGGGACGCAAATCCAGGTTCTCGAGGGCGTTAGGCTGGCAAAGCGCACCATTGAGCAGGTCGGACTGCTAAATGACCCGAAGTGGGTGGCCGCCGTCCAGCAGGCCAGCAGCCTATTTTCTTCGAAGCTCCCTACGTCGGAGGACGAGCTTCTAAGGCCCTTCCGGCGCCGTCTGCACGTCCAGAAAGTACGCGACAGCCATGTGGTAAACGTTAGTTTCGAAAGCGCGGACCCCAATCTCTCCGCCAAAGTCGTAAACACCCTGGCGGACAACTACATCGAATACAACTTTCGGCAGAAGTACGATGCGACCCGCCAGGCGTCAGGGTGGATGGAACAGCAGCTTGATGAATTGAAGGCCAAGGTCGAGAAATCCCAGCAGGCGCTGGTGGATTACGAGCGGCAAAACGCGATTGTCAACATCAGCGACAAGGAAAGTGTCGTCGAGCAGAGAATGGCGGATCTGAGCCGGGACCTGACCAACGCTCAAAGCGATCGGCTGCAAAAGGAGTCGGTCTTTGAACTCGTGCGCTCGGACGAATCGCAAGTGGCCTTTGTGGCGCAAAACGACCTCTTGCAGCATCTGGAAGAAAAGTATGCCGATCTGAAGTCGCAATACGTTGACACTCTGGAGCAATCAGGACCGAAACACCCCAAAGCTGAGCGGCTACAGAGTCAGGTGGATGAAATTCAGTCGCTGATCGAGAGGGAGCGAAAACGGACCGTAGAGCGGATGCGGAATGACTACATGGCAGCCTTAGGGCGGGAGAGACTCCTCGCGGCTGCCGTCGCCAAAGAAAAAGTCGAGGTCGGAGCACTGAACCAGCTTCTGATCCAGCACAATCTCTTAAAGCGCGAGTCTGACACCAATCAACAACTTTATGACAACCTTTTGCAGCGGCTCAAGGATGCGACGGTTTCGGCGGGTCTACGCGCAACGAATATCCATGTGATCGACCCGGCAGAACCTCCCAAGTTGCCGGTCCGGCCTCAAAAGCTTCTTAATATCCTCATCGGCCTGATGGTTGGACTGGTTCTCGGTCTGGGGCTCGCCTTCGTAAGAGAAGCTGTGGACACTTCCATCAAGAGCATCGATGAGGCGGAGAGATTGGCTAACGCTCCGGCATTGGCGGTTGTCCCACTCGCCCGTGATACGCATCGGCGATCAACTGCATCGCTTCCGGGAAACAACGGCAAGCCCGCTTCAACGCAGGGATTGGCAGTTTTGAGTCATCCCTCTTCGCCAGTGGCAGAATCCTTCCGCACTCTCCTGACCTCGGTGGTACTCTCGACGGCCCCACAGCCGCCTCAGGTGTTATTGATGACCAGTTCCAGGGCTGGAGAGGGGAAGACGGTCACATCGCTCAACCTGGCGATAGCACTCGCTCAGAGGGGAGAGCCAACCCTGCTGATCGATGCCGATCTTCGCCATCCAAGCATCGGTAAGTCGCTCAATCTGGTTAATGGAACAGGTCTCGCCACCTTCCTAACGGGAGCGCACAGCATCGAGACGGCGCTGAGAGAGTTCCCTCCGGTGCCCACTCTTTGGGCACTCCCCGCCGGTCCCACGCCCCCCAACCCGGCGCAACTGCTTTCCTCCTCCGCCATGGAATCAATGCTTCGAGAATTGCGCAAGCGGTTCAAGTTCGTGGTGATTGATTCCCCACCCGTACTTCCCGTCACGGATGCGATGATCCTCTCAACCTTGGTGGACGGAGTGGTTTTTGTCGTAGAAAGTGGAGCCACCGTCCGAGGAGCTGTGACGCGGGCCCGCAAGATTTTGCAGAACGTCGGAGCAAACGTTCTCGGCATCGTCTTCAATAAGGTAGACGTGCGCCATGACGGATATTACGGCGATTATGGTCCTTACTACTACCGCTCGGATGACAAAGAGCGAACGGCAAATTCAGAAGTGGCCAGTGCACTCCTTACCCACTGACGGGACTCGGGACGTGACAGGTTGCTTGCTTCCTGGATTCTTACGCCGGGGGGAATGACGAAGGCGCCCTGCGGCGAGAAGAGCTCTGATCATCGCTACCTGCTAAATCCAAAATTCTGTCAGCCAGCTCTGTGCCCATACACCCTCTCTCTGCAAATTATGTTGAGTTCTCGCTGAAGTCCCGCCGGCGTTCGGGAATGTTTCTTATCCTGGCGGCGCTGGTGACCCTCGTGGGGAGCGTAGAAGCCATCAAGATTGCGGCGGTCACGACGCTGGAAAAATCGGCTGATGTATCCGCTATTCAGAAGGCGCTGGCCATGGACTCCGGCAACCCGCTTCTGCATAACCGGCTTTCCCAGCTCTATGGCGATTCACTGGAACACGCCAATCTCACCGCGGCCCTCGAGGAGGCACGCCGGGCCACGGCGCTCAATCCCCATAAATCCGACTACTGGCTGACCCTCGCCTCCGCGTGTGAATCGGTCAGCGACAACACCTGCGCGGACCAGGCACTCGAGCGGGCGCTGGAACTTTCCCCCATGGTGCCGCAGGTTTGGTGGGTTGCAGGCAACCACTATTTGCGCACGGACCAGCCGGAGGCTGCTTTGCCCTGCTTCCACCGCCTGCTTGAGCTCGGCCCTGACTACGCAGCGCCAACCTTCGATCTTACCCTGCGTGCTTACGGCAGCCCGAAGATGATTCTCCAAAAGGTTGTGGGCGATGAGAAAGATCCCCGGCTGGGGCTGGCCTTTGTGGACTTCGTGAGCGCGAATAACCAGTTCGACGCTGCGCATCAAGCCTGGACCCGGATTGCCGACGGCGGCTCGCAGTTCCCCTTTGTGGCGGTGCGGCCCTACCTCGAGCGTTTATTGGATCACGGGCGGTATCAAGAGGCCCGCGCCATTTGGTTGCATCTCGAGCGGCGGGGCATCATCGCAAAACCTGCAGATAGCGAAGAGGGCAATTTGGTGTTCAACGGCGGATTTGAACAACTGCCCTTAGGCGCGGGATTCGATTGGCGCTCCCACCCGTCTTCCTATACTTCCGTGGATTTCGCCGACCCATCACCCTACGCAGGGGCGCACTGTCTTCGCGTCGATTTCCCGGTCGGCCAGAATGATGAGTTCGAGCCGGTTTACCAGATCCTTCCTGTTGTCCCTAAACAGACCTACACGCTCACCGCCTATGTCCGCAGCCGGGATATCACCTCTGACAGCGGGCCGCGCTTGCGGGTGACCGATGCGGACTGCCCGAGCTGCCTGGATGCCCGGACTGATACGACGGTGGGCAGTACTCCCTGGCACACGGTCACACAGAAGTTCTCTGCCGGCCCGCAAACGCAGGCGGTGCGGGTCGCCGTTTGGCGGCAACGCAGCCGGGTCTTCCCCATGGAAATCTCGGGAACCTTCTGGCTCGATGATGTTTCCGTAAGGGCGGAAAAGTATTAGCAAGCCCTTCTAAAGCCATGGCATCACCGCTCACAGTCGAAACCACAATCTTCCCTCCCCGCGCAGCCACCTGGGAGAGGCTCGCGCCCGAAGCGCCATCATTGGGCCTCATGCGCACTTCCCTGATGGCCACTTTGCTTGCGGCGCCCTTGGCTTTTGGCGCCGTCCAGGCATGGGCCTGGGGAGCGATGGCGGTGGTGGCATTCCTCCTGCTTCTTCTCTGGTCGATTGCCTGCGTGCGGCAGGGTGGTTTAAGAATTTTCTGGTCGCCGCTCTACGTGCCTGCCGGGTTTATTTTCCTCCTGGGAATGATCCAATTCGCCGGTCACCTGACGATGGACCCCATTGCCGCGCGCGAAGCATTGCTGAAATTGTCGACCGACCTGATTTTCTTTTTCCTGGCGGGACAGCTTTTTTCCGCCGGTCCAGCCCTCGCGGAAGGCGGGCAAAGTGCCGGGACGCATTCTGGAGCGCCTCGGCGCACTGACATTCTGTCCGCTCCGGCCCTCCGTTGGACCCTCATCTTGTACACGTTTCTCCTGGCGCTTTTTGCCATCTTCCAGTTCTTTTCGAGCGACGGGCTGATTTACTGGATGGTGCCAGGCCCGGGGTGGACTTTTGGTCCTTATGTCAACCACAACCATTACGCCGGCCTGATGGAGATGCTGATTCCGCTCTCGGTGGCGAGCGCCTTGCCGGCGCTCGGCAAGCAATCCCAGGCGGCGATCGTCGGCTGCCTGATCCTGATTCCCATCGCCTCGTTGCTGCTTTCCGGTTCGCGCGGAGGCTTCCTCGCCCTCCTCGTGGAAGTCCTTCTGACCGCGGGGCTGGTAGTGGGGTGTGGACCGCGCCGCGCGCCGAAGCTCACGGCTCTGGTAGGAGGGGCCGCGCTGGTGGCCGCCGCGCTTCTATTCTTCTGGATGGCCCCCCGCCACGTCGTCGCGCGCCTGGCGAGGATTGGGGACGGCACACATCCACGCGACGTGGAACTGGGCAACCGCCTGGTGGCCGCCCGCGACACGTTGGGGATTTTGCGCGATCATCGATGGCTGGGCGCGGGGCTGGGCAGTTTTGAAACGGCTTTCCCGCGCTATCAGAGTTTTCCCAGCGACTTCCTTTGGGACCACGCCCACAACGACTACGCGGAGGCCCTGGCGGAAACCGGCCTCGCGGGCGGAGCGGCGATCTTGGGCGCCCTGGGATTGTTCTTCTGGCTGGCGTTTCGAGGAGTCAGGAGTCGGAAGAGCGCGGGGCACGGGGTACGGGACACGGGATACGGAGCCCCGGAATTTGGACCCGGAGTTCGTGTTTCGAGACTCGGAACTTCGGACTTCGGACCTCGGACCTCGGACTCGTTTTCCCGTGCCCCGAACCCCGTGTCCCGAATCCCGAATCCCGGGTCTGCTGCCTACCGCCCACTGCCTACTGCCCACTTGCTGCGCTTGGGGGCCGCCCTGGGCTGCTGTGGATTTCTTGTCCATAGTTTTGCGGATTTCAATTTCCACATCCCCGCCAACGCCGCGTGGTTTGCCGTCTGCGCGGCACTGGCGACAAGAAACGGGATACGGGATACGGGACACGGGATACGGTATGCAGTAGGCAGATGGCAGTAGGCAGTACAGCGTCTTCGCAGCGGGTCGGGCATCTTCCTTGACAAACCTAACGTGGGGGGCTTATCGCCTGAAAAGCCAGACGTTCCAACACCGTGTTTTTGGTAAGGGCTGGTAAAAAATGGCAACAGCGACCAAGCGCAAATACGAAGAGACCATAGATGAGATCATGGACGGGATCACTTTTGCCTTTTGCCATTTGCCCTTTGCCTTTTGCCTTTCTCTTGCGGCCGCGCTGTGCTCTCTGTGGTGAATCCTTTTTAAGCTTCTAAAATGTCCGCATCCGCCACCTTAATCTCGGCCCCCGCAACCCATGAACCCGCCGCGCGGTCTGACGTGGGCCGTCGCTACGCTGCCGCGGCGGTTCATACGGGAATCGGCGGAATCGTCAGCCGCGTGCTGCAAGGCTTTGCCCCGATCATTCTTGCCCGCTATCTGGGCCCCCGGGAATACGGACTTTATGCTCTTGTCCTCTCTCTGGTTGGTATTGTGGCGGGGGTCTCACCTCTCGGCCAGGACACGGCGCTGGAAAAGTTCCTGCCCGAATACGCCATTAAGAATCCCGCGCGTGGTGGAGCCATCCTGGCGAACACGGTCATTCTAGTTTCAGGTGTGCTGGCCGTGCTGTGTGCCGCTTTCTTCTTCGCCGCAAATTGGATTGCCTCCGCCCTTTACCACGACGCATCACTGACGCACGTCTTCCAGTTCTCGGCGCTCCTGGTTCTGGCCCTGAGCCTGTTCAATCTTGCCTCGAGCGCCACCGCCGGGCTCCAAGATTTCCGGAGCTATAGCCGGGCCATGATCGCGCGCAGTGCGGCATTTCTCGGGCTCGGCTGGCTGGGCGTTTGGCTGCTCGGACTCTACGGGGCCATTCTGGGTCAACTGCTCGCAAGCGTTCTCGGTCTGATTCTCCTCACGGCCCGCGCCCTCACCCTTACTCGCCAACGTTTCCCCAGGGCGCTTCGCCCCCAATTCTCAGGCGAAATCCTGAAGGAGGTCTTTTCGTTCGCCTTCCCGGCGCTTCTCGCTGGCCTGCTCGTTGCGCCGGCCTACTGGTGGGCGAATACTTTGCTCGCCCGCCATGCGGGCTTTGAACAGGTAGGATTATTCGGGGTAGCATTCTCCGTTTACCAACTCATCCTTCTAGTCCCCTCCACCCTTTCCATTTCCGCAGTAAGCTTTTTGTCGGAAAGTCACACCGCGGAACGCCACCGATTCCGCAATCTGGTCGGGACCAACGTCCGGTTGATGTGGGCAATAACGCTACCCCTTGCCGTCGCCTTGACGTTTCTATCCCCCATTATTGTCAGAATCGTATTTGGAGCATCGTACGGAAGCGCCGCGCCGTTGGCCTCCATTATGAGTTACGTGGGTCTGGTTGTGGCGATCGGCAGTGTTATTGGAAATGCTGCTGCCGGAGCGGGCCGGATGTGGCACGCGTTTGGGATCAATGGACTATGGCTGGTAGCATTTTGGGTTGTTGCCACGCTGCTGGTTCCCCGCTGGGGCGCACAGGGCCTTGCCATAGCCTTTTTGGCCTCCTACTTCTTCCTGGCGGGAGTGTTCTGGGTCTATTCGCGCTTTGCCCTGATGGCCAACTACGACCATGCAAGATTCCTCCTGGCCTTGACGGTACTCTCTGCTCTCGCCGCGCTGGTCGCGAGGCGGTTTTTAGGTGGACTACCACTGATCGCAACGGGTCTGCTCATGGTGGCGATGATCATGGTCATGGAGTGGCAATTCGTTATTGCGCCTAAGGAACGCTCAGAGATCAGGGACTTGATCCAGCGTCTCATCACTTATCGCAGAATTTCCGTCAGGGTGTCGGAGCCATTATGAGCACAATCCCGGCTGCCATTCCCCAGTCGAGCGAGAAAATTGTCAGTGAGACGTTCCGGAGGGCGTGGGCCCGCACGGCCCCTGGCTCGGCGGCGCTGCTTGACCCGCTCTCTGAGGATATTGCCAAGGTTGTCCTTCCTCTTCTCCCCAAGCCTGGCGGCACGAGGGTGATGGAGGCCGGCTCCGGCAAGGGAATGATCTCTGCGCTGCTCGCCGAGCGGGGTTACGACGTTACCCTTCTGGATACCTCCCACGAAGCCTTGGAAATCGGTCGGCAAGTCTTTCGGATTCGCCAGTGCGGCTTTCGAGCCATCCAGGGCTCCCTGTTTGCCATTCCCGTTCCCGATGGATTCTATGATGTCATTTGGAATGCTGGGGTCCTTGAGCACTTTTATTTTCATGAACAGGTGGAGGCGATCCGTGAGCTCGTTCGTGCCCTCAAGCCGGGGGGATTGCTCATTACTCTGAACCCCTCTGCCCGAGGCTGGGTTTACCGGGCCGGCAAGGCCGTTGCCGAACTCCGCGGCACGTGGGCAGTGGGCCAGGAATTTCCCGTTCGGACTCTACGGAAGCATTGCTTGTCGCTCAACCTGAGCTTATTAGAAGAGCGGGATGTATTGCCTGAGCACCAGTTTCTGTTTTTCGGGAAGTACGGATACCCCTTTTTTGCGCTAGGAAGGCGGTCGCAACTGATAAGCCAAGCTTATCTTAGGGCATTGGGCGGCTACCTGAAGTTGACCGTAATCAAGAAAGCAGGGTAGCGCGGACGTGTTTTGGTCCGCGGCTTTTCCTTACCGGTGAGGAACTCCGAATAGGAAGGTCTCCCTAGGAGTAATCGCAATTGAAACTTGCAGTCCTGACTGCGGATTATTGGCCTAATATTGGGGGAATTGCTGCCCACATTGGCCACCTGGCTCGAGCCTTGTCGCGAAAAGGGCTTGAAGTCACGATTTACAATTTTACGGACCAAAGTCATCTCGAAAGGGCCGAGGAAGATGCGGGCGTACGGGTTTTCCGATTCGCGCAGAGGCACATGGCCAGTCGTTGGCGGCGCTGGGACGAAATCTATCGCCTGGCTCGGCAAGTCAAACACCACTTTGCCGCAACACGCCCTGACCTCGTGCACTTTCACACTTGCAATGTTGATGGGCTGATCCTTCGTTGGGGACCACGAAACACCCCTAGAGTTTTTACCAACCACACCGCGCAATACCTGGATATGTGGGAGAAGCCGGTAGGCAGGCTGAAGTTGCGGGTCCTCATCCCCCCATGCCATGCGGTTATCGCTCCCAGCCGGGAGCTCGCGCAAAAATCCCGGTTCCTGCGTGTGCCGCCCGCGAGCATCTTTTACATTCCGAACGGAGTGGATATCGAGAGCTACGATGGCCAGCACGGCAGAAATGAGATTCGGGAACGGTTCGGAATTAAGCCTGAAGAGCCCACAATCTTATGCGCCCGGAGGTTCGATCCCAAGAACGGGCTCATTTACTTCTCGCGAGAAATTTGCCGAATTCTTCGCGACTACCCTTCGGCGCAGATTTTGTTTGTAGGCGACGGCCCCCCCCACGAGAAGCAGCGCATTTTCGATTGCATCAGGTCAGCATGTGTCGAGTCCCGTGTCAAGTTCGCTGGGGCTGTCCCCAACCACGAAATGCCGGCCTATTACGCTGCTGCGGATGTCTCCGTTATTCCTTCCTTGCAGGAAGCGACAAGCTTGACCTGCCTCGAGTCCATGGCTTCAGGGGTTCCGGTGGTTGCCACCACGGTAGGAGGGCTGCCCGAGCTCATCACGCATGAAAAGGAAGGGTTACTGGTTCCGCCCGCGGATTCCACTGCGTTGGCAATGGCAATCCTGACCCTCCTCGGGCACCCCGAGTGGAGACGGACTCTGGGCGAAGCGGGGCGCCGGAAGGCGGGCGCGGAATACTCCTGGGAGCAAATTGCGGATAGAACCATCAAGGTTTATGAGGACGTCCTGCGTGCGGCCCGCATGACCCATGGGGCAGAATCACGCAATGATCCTGCAAAAGCAAGCGCCATTCAGTCCCCTGGAGGGGCCGCGTGATGCTCGATGCTGCCCGTCCAGTCAGTCATCGCGACACGGCCCAACTCTATTCACGGCTTGTACCGCTTTTCCTCACAGCCATTCTGGTCTCGGCCTGCTCGTACTTGGTGACTACCCAGAAATGGTCGGAATTAATCGCCCTTCTTGGGGCTTGTACTCTGGTGATCCTGTCCTATCGGCCTTTTTTGGTCTTGGCGTCTCTATTTGCATACCTCCCATTTCAGAGTCTTCTGACCGATATATTCTCACCGCAGGCGGGCTGGATTGCCATTTGTAAGGATATTTTAACAGTGTGGGCGCTGCTTGTAGTGTTACTGCGCTTCGCGGCGGGTCGTCCCACGAAGTATTCGGGCGGAATTGCAGCCTGCTTGATGGTAATTGCCAGCGTGGCAGCCACCTATGTTCTGGTCGCTCCCGACCTCCTGCGTGCAATCCTGGCCTTACGGGGAATAGCGCTCTACCCCGCTATTGCCGTAACGGTATTGTACAGTTTGGAGGGTCAAAAGGACCTGCGCAATCTCCTCCGCGTCGTTGTCTTCGTCGGAGTGCTGACAACCGTTTACGGGATTTTGCAGCACTCCTATGCCTTTGACCAGACCTTCAGAAGTTCCTGGTCTGACCTCTCTCTGAGGGAACTCCGTTTCAAACTCTACGGGGTCACCTCCACTTTCCCGGGGCGTCCTGATTTCGGCGGCTATCTCGTCGCGCTGACCCTATTGGTTTGGCAAGTTCGCCTGTGGAAGGAGTCCATTCCCGGCGCTTTGGCCAAGGCACTGCTCCTGGCAGGGACCCTAACCTGCCTTGCCTGGACCTACAGCCGGACGAGTTGGATTGCTCTCCTCGTGGGAGTATGCGTGGTGCTGTTGCTTAGGAACAAGGTGAAAGCTGCGGCGGGAGTGCTGATTATCGGGCTGTTAGTCATCTGGTTTTACACCGCGCACCTTGCACAGACTTCGGACACCACACAGGATGCTACCACGGATTATGGATCTATTGTTGAACGCCACCAGGTCTGGAAAGAGGCCTATGGGCTAGTGGGTATGCAACCTTTCGGATACGGCCTCGGAACGGTTGGGGGAGACCTGGTCATTGAATCTCCTAGTAGGGATCTAAAACCGCAACAGAACCTGCTTTTGGTAACCGATAACGCTTATTTGAAACTCCTGGTGCAAGGCGGGTTTCCCCTCTGCGCTGTATTTCTAGTGTTTTTCGCCCTGGTCATTCGTCTGATTCTCATTCTCCCAAAGACCATGAATGACCCTTGGTTGAGGGATGTGGCCATCTGGGCCTCTGCCAGCTCTGTGGCGCTTTTGGCAATTCTATGCACTGTCGACTACATGGAGGCGACCACCTCAATCGCCATTTACTGGCTGGCTGTCGGCGTTCTAAGCTGGCAGATTTCCTTCGCACATCCGCGCGACACCCGCCCAGTACAGGCCTCCCTGAGACAAAAGAGACCTTAGTGAAACGAGCACGGGAGCCCATTCTCTACACGATGCAATGGTCAACGCTTGCGGGTGGAGTGCAGCACAGCACCCTCCTCAAGGTGCGCGATTTAGACAGGCAAGGATGGGACCCCTGGCTCATGTGCCCGCCGGATGGAGGCATTGTCCGTCTTTTTCCGCGCTCACAGGTTCACGTTGTCACCGTCGGGAAGGGGGAGTCATGGCATTTTGCCCCCCGCCACCCCCTAGCTTCGGCCAGCGATTGGGTGAGAGTTGCCCAAACGATCCTCAGTCTGGTTCAAGAGCATGGAATCAGGGCGATCCACACAAATTCTCTGCTGGACACGTCCGCTGCGTGCGTAATAAAACCGCTCGTTCCAGGCTTGGCTGTGGTTTGGCAAGACCACGGCATCCACTACCGTTGGCACTCCCGAAAACTGATACGCTGGCTTCTTAAGCACGTCAGCTGCGTTGCCACCCCAAGCCACATGCGGCTGAAACAGTTGGTCGCCGAAGGTCTAGACCCTTCGAGAGGCGAGTGCCTGCCCAATGGGACCGACATACATCAGAGAGTTCATGATGTCAATCCGCTTTCACGTGAGGGAGACGAACGGCCTCTCCGAATTGGAGTAATAGGTCGAATTGTTCCGCTGAAGGATTATGAGACGTTTCTCAAAGCCGCAAGAATTGTCGCGACCACCCATCCGACTGCCCGTTTTTCGATCATCGGAGGTCCTGAACCCATCAGCGAGCAAACTGGATATTTTCGCCGGATACGCTGCTTGGCAGAAGCCCCGCCGCTCGCCGGGCGGGTTGACTTTCATGGCAGGGTTGAAAACGTTGCACGGCTTCTATCAACCTTCGATGTTTTTGTGTGTTCCTCACTCACTGAGTCATTCGGCATTGCGGTGATCGAAGCGATGGCCTTGGCAAAGCCAGTTGTTGCCACCGCAGTGGATGCGGTTCCGGAAATAGTTTCGGAAGGAGAGGTTGGGTTTCTGGTCCCGGCCCGGAATGCCGAAGCGATGGCGGAGAAGATCTCCTGCTTATTGGATAATGCGCCTCTGCGAGCAGCCATGGGGCGAAAAGCGCAAGAATTTGCACGAGAAAAATACGACTCCCAAAGGCTCGCGGCACGGTGGCAACAACTTTACGAACGTGCCCTGCAACTCGAGAATCTGCGCCCACATGGCTCAGAAGAAGCAGCATTAGGAGTCCGTGCTTGAAATTCGTCATTGAAAGCCCGCGAAGCGGGCGTCGTCATTTATACAGAGCGACATAAATTGTAGCGTCGATCCCCGATCGACGACGGCGGTCGGAGACCGCCGCTACAGCCGGATGCGCGAACACTTTTGTCGCTTTGTATAGCCCATGGCGCCAGCCAAAGAGCGGAGGTAGGGGCACGCCATGGCGTGCCCGTACGACGATTTTTTCACAGCTTCTGGCGCCGTCGGCTACATGACGACGCCCGCTACGCGGGCTAGGGCTCACCGCTCAACAATCCACAAGGAGTGCGGATTTGAAATTCGTCATTGAAGCCGCGGGTTTGACGGTGGCGGGCGGCAAGGAACTCGCGCTGGATCTGATGTCGAGGCTCGCCGGGCACACGGAGCATCAATTCACCTTTGTGGTGCCGGATTTGCCTGCCTACAAGGCCCTATCCGGCAGCAATACCCGCACCATTGTTTGCAAGACGGGGTCGGGGCTCGTGCACCGGGAACGCCTGCTGAATCAGGAAGTCCCCAAAATCTGCCGCGCGGAGGGAGCGGACGCCCTGCTTTGCCTGGGAAACTTTGCTCCCCGGAAGCGCGTTTGCCCGACGGCGGTGCTCCTTCAGAACGCCTGGATCGTCTATGGTGATCCGGTGGCCGAGTCGCATCGGACTCTCCGCGAACACTTGATCACGGCTTACGGCCGGCACGCCTACCGCCACCTGCGCCGCGACGTCACGATCATCACCCAAACGCCGGTCATGAAAGACCATCTCTGCAAACGGTACGGCATCGGTCCACGGCGTGTCGCGATTATCCCCAACACGCTTTCGCTCGAGCGGCTGGGGGGAAACCATGACGGCGATGCTTCGGGCGGGAATGGAAGCGCCAGGCCGTTTACGTTTCTGTGCCTCGCGCACTGTTACGCGCACAAGAACATCGATATCCTGCTCGATGCCGTCCGCCGGCTGCGGAATTACACCGGCAAGCCCGCCAAGTGCCTGATCACCGTCGCTCCCGATCAACACCCCGTCGCCCGGCGGCTGCTGGAGCTCTTGGGGCAAGACGGACTCGCGGGGAAGATTGAGAATATCGGTCCCGTCCCGAGCGACATGCTGCCCCAGGTCTATCACCGCGCCGATGCCCTGATTTTTCCCACGTTGCTCGAATCCTTTACGCGGACCTACCTGGAAGCCCTGTATTTCGGCTTGCCCATCCTTACCAGCGACCGGGACTTTGCCCGCCACCTTTGCCAGAATGCCGCGATCTACTTCGACCCTCTGGATGCCGACGGCGTCGCCCGGGCGATGGCCCGGATGATGGAAGATGCCGGCCTGCGCCAGCGGCTCGTCGAGAATGGCCTGCGCATTCTGGCAAAAGCTCCCACCTGGGACGAACTTGCCGGCCGCTTCGTCGACGTGCTGGAGCGTACGGCCCGTGGGGAACCTCCGATCGAGGCCGAGCCGGAGTGGGAAACTCGGCAGGTGGCAGGAGGCAGGAGGCAGAAGGCAGAAGGCAGTGGGCAGAAGGCAGGAGGCAGTCGGCAGTGGGCAGTCGGCGGTCGGCAGGGGGGACAAGACAGTAGGCAGTGGGCAGCCGGCAGTCGGCAGGTGGGGAAGGACAGTAGGCCGCAGGGAGAAGCGCATAGGCAGATCACCTCGGCGCGGCTCCGAACGGGACCGACCTTGGATAGCCACAGGCCTCCTTTGGTCCCGAGCATCGGGATGCAACCTGCGGATAGCAAGGGCGCCGAGCCTGCCAACCCCAACGGGGTTGACTATTCATGCCCGCAGCCCGGTCAGGGGTCGAATTCGAACGACTGCCTACTGCCTACTGCCAACTGCCTACTGTCTTCTCCTGACGTTCGCACCCTTTTCAACTACAAAGCGCACGGCTGGCGGAGTAAGTACGGTCCGCGGGGGAAGCTGAACTCCCGCGTGGAACAATTCACGGTGCGGCTAGCCGAGTTGTGTTCTCCTCCCGCCCACATCCTCGACATGGGCTGCGGGACGGGTGAAATCGCTGCGGCCATTGACCAAATGGGTTACCAGGTTACGGCGTGCGACTTCGCGGAAGAGATGATCGCCATCGCGCGCCGCAGTTCCACCTCGGTGAACTGGGTATGCCTCGAACCCGATTGGCAAGCCCTTCCCTTCCCCGACGGCAGCTTCGACGGCATCGTGGCCTCCAGCGTCTTTGAATACCTCGATGACGTGCCGAGCGTGGCGGCGGAGCTTTCCAGAGTCCTGCGGCCGGACGGCGTCTTGCTGCTGACCGTTCCCAATCCGTGCAATTGGGTCCGCAAACTCGAGGCGCGGGTTCATTCCCTGCCCTTGTTCCACCGCCTTTCGCCCGTGCTGCGCAAAGTTCAGCGCATCGACTCGTATGCCGCCTACCTGCGCCTTTCACGGAACCGCTTCGCAGAGCAGGAATGGCAATCGCTTCTCGGCGCCGCGCACTTCACCGCCCTGGACGAAAGGGAATTCTCCCGGGAAGCCTGGCAGCACCAAGCCCAGTCTCCACTGGTCCTCTTGGCGGTGAAAAGAGTGGCCGTACGCGAATACGCGCTGGTGTAGTAGCGGTACCCCCCAGATACCATGGCTACCATCACAACCGGGCTCGGCAAGTTCGTCGTCCCCGAGGCGGTTTCTGCTGCTGACAGCCGCTCCCCTTATCTGCACCGGGGGAAGCGTCTCTTCGATATTGCCGCCTCGGTTGCTGGCTTGGTGCTCTCCAGCCCCCTCCTGATCGTTTGTGCGCTGCTCGTGCGCCTGACCTCCCGCGGGCCAGTGCTCTTCCGGCAGACTCGCGTCGGGTATCTTGGACGGCGGTTTACGCTCATCAAGTTTCGCACCATGGTCGCGGGAGCCGAAGCGCTGGGTTCATCCGTGGTGGTCGCCCGCGATCCACGCCTGACCCCGGTGGGAACTTTCCTGCGCCGCACCAAGCTCGACGAATTCCCGCAGTTCATCAACGTGCTGCGGGGGGAAATGAGTTTTGTGGGGCCCCGGCCCCGCGTACCCAGCGAGGTCGATCTGAACGATCCCCGGGAACGCATCCTGCTGAGCGTCCGGCCGGGGGTAACTTCCTATGCTTCCATTCACCATCGCATGGAGGCAGACTACTGCGCCCGGCAATCCAACCCGCAGACGGTCTATCGCACAAACCTCCTGCCGCAAAAACGCTCTCTCGATTGCGAGTATGTGCGGAACCTGACCTTCCGGCTGGACTTGAAACTGCTTTTGATGACCCTGGTGTTGGTCTACGCGCCGGAAAGGTCTCTGGCCAAAGGGCTGAATATATCGGGGCTGGAAGTGCGGCCTTTCAGCCGTGGCGGGCAGATGTTGCTCGAACTTGCCGTATATATGGGCGCTGCCTGGTGGGCATACACCCTTCGCTATGAAGCGGGGTTTACGGATTTCTATCGCCGCCAGATGTGGTTGTACATGGCCTTCATCCCGCTCTTGCGGGTGGTGGTGAATCGCTGCCTGGGGGTTTATGACATGATGTGGCGGTATGTCACTCTCGAGGACGCTTCCTACCTGGCCGTGGCGCTTGCCCCCGTCACGCTGGTCCTGTACGGGCTGCGCCTGGGATTGCCCCCCAGTTCGTGGAAAGCCGTAATGTGCCTCGTCCCGTTCAGCATCATCACTCTCGAATACTTGCTCGCCCTGATTGCCGGGCTGGGATTGCGCTGTTTGCGCCGGATTCTTTACGTGCTGCACCATCATTACCAACCCCTTCCCGAAGGAGCGCGCCGCGTCCTGATTCTCGGCGCCGGCCTGCTGGGTTTGACGACCGCCCAGGACATCCGTCAATACCCGCACATGAGCCTGGTGGGGTTCCTGGACGACGACCCGGCGAAGAACCGAAGGCTTATGGCGGGATACCGGGTCCTGGGAAGTTCGGCAGACCTGGAAACTCTTTGTGCCCGCTACAAGGTGACTGACGTGGTGATTTGCGCCAAGTCCATTGCCCCGGACCGATGGTTGGAACTCCATCGGCGTTGTGAGGCCCTCAAGGTCAAGCTCCACGTGCTTCCTGGCGTGGACCGGGTACTTCGGGGTGAGAGCGATTGGCTACTCCCTCGGCACTTGCCTCTTTCCTATGTCAGCTAGCGAGGGTGAGGGCGCGGACAAGCTTGCTGCATTGACCCCTACATCGAAGCAACGAGGGCGGAGGCCCCACGCTTTGCAAGTCGTCGGGGTGAGGGGTTCCTGATCCGCCCAATCGAAGTGGAAAATTTCCAAGGAGGAAATCATGCGAATACGACACCGGAGGCTGACGTTTTTCGGACTCGTGATGTTTACCGGATTCTCGGCTCATGCTCTGGCGATAGATCGAACGCCCGACGTCGTCGGCAAGGTCGTTAATTCGTCCAACGCAACAGTGGAAGGGAGCAGGTTGTTGGCCAACGGCACCATCCTTTCTGGAGACGCCGTGCGGGTGGGAGAGGGCGGGTCGCTGCTCCTGAGGTATTCACCGACCGGCCGGGCAGTGCTTTCCGCGTCAACCCAAGTTCGTTTCAGCAGCGCCAAGGGGAATATCGTGGCGCAACTCCTGGCGGGGACCTTAGCCGTGGAGAGGGAAAATAAGGACGCCTTCGTGGTGAAGACTTCCGCCTACCAAGTCGCGCCCCAAGGCGAGGGCAGGGCTGAGTACCTGGTCGCGCTTTTGCCCGATAAAAGAACGATTGTTGAATCCCAGCACGGTAGGCTCGCGATCACCGAGACCCAATCCGGCAAGAGCTACACACTTGCCGAGGGGCTGCGCGCCGAAATCGTGGCGTCGGCAACCGGAATCCCAGGCCAGGAAAAGACTGAGCAGAGCAAGGTCATCGGCCTCATCATCGACTCCACGGGAGCGACCCGGAATGGGAAGACCCTGGCCAACGGGGAGTGGATCGCTGACGGCGACTTGGTGGCCACGGGGAAAGGGGTCCGCGCGATCATTCAATTGTTGCCGACCAACCTCGTCACTCTCGAGGAAAACACCTCCACCCGCTTCACGAGGCCCGTGGAACGCGTCTGGTTGCGCCTCGAAAGCGGCTCGCTGGTGGTTGAGAATACCGGCGAGAGTAATGTCATGATCGCCACGGCGAGATTTCAGATAGAGCCCACCTCGGCAGCGCCGTCGAGGATTCGCGTTGAGGTTGGGGATAACAATAGCAACTATATCCATTCCGTAGCCGGCGATGTCAAAATCGGGGATATCCAGACAGGAAAGGCCTACTTCTTGCCGGCGGGACAGGACATTCTGATTCCCCCCAACGCGTCGGGCGTCCCCGGGTTAAAGCCCATTCCCGGAACCCCCGCCGCCGCCCCCAATCCGCCACCCGGCACACCGCCCAGCACACCATCCACCACCACGCCGCCCACCACGCCGCAGTCTACGTCGAACCCAGGATCCAATTCCCATACCACCTTGATCATTTTGGGAATCGCTGCTGGCGGCGCAATTGGCGGAGCCGCAGCCGCCCTGTCGGGTGGAGGGGGTCACAGCAGTACCGTAAGCCCCTCTTCCCCGTAGGAACACAGCTTCCATTCTGACCTGTTCCGGTGGTTCTGCGCATGGTCTACTGAACCCACGGGTCCGAAAAGCTGCAATTTGCCCTATCCGGCGCCTCGGTATCAGACCGAGCTGCGCCCTCGCCTCCGAATACTGCCACCCTCGCTGCGCGCTCCCTTAAGGAGGAGCGCGCACCCGCATTTGTCTCCCCGAACCACACATTATTTCGACCATCTCTGTTTAACGACTTTGTGTCTGGAAACAGCGTCTTTACTGCACGGAGTGGCTTGACGAAATGCGCGCGGTGGAGGAGGCGGGGTGTATACTGCGGTCGGTTAGGTCAGTAAGAAGGAAATTTCGGCCCGACCGCATGGAAAGTCGTTGTAACCATGAAGACGCACGCTTTCTATAGCCGAGTCCTCTATTCCCCCATTCCCAGGCGCGCCGCCGTCACCCTGGTGGCGCTGGCGGCGCTGGCTTGGAGCAGCCTCGCCTTCGGCGGCGAGATTCATGACGCGGCTCAAGATGGCGACCTGGCAAGGGTCCAGGCGCTGCTGAAAAGCAATCCGGAATTGGTTTCCAGCAAAGACAAAAATGGCGCGACGCCCTTGCACTTTGCGGCGTCGGCTGGTCACAAGGACGTGGCGGCATTGCTGCTGGCTAACGGGGCCGATGTCAATGCCAAGGACGGCAAGGGCGATACGCCTTCGCACTACGCGGCGTTTGGTGGCCACCGGGACGTGGCGGAATTGCTGCTGGCCAACCACGCCGACGTCAATGCCCGGGGCAACAACGGCCAGACGCCTCTGCACGCGGCGGCTTATGGCCACAAGGACGTGGCGCAGTTGCTGCTGGCCAACCACGCCCAGGTCAATGCCCGGGACAGCAAGGGCGACACGCCTTTGCACTACGCGGCGTTTGGCGGCCACAAGGACGTAGCGGAATTGCTGCTGGCTAGCCACGCCGAGGTCAATGCCAAGAACAGCTCCGACGATACGGCTTTGCACTACGCGGCGTCGGTTGGTCACGCGGACGTCGTGGAATTGCTGCTGGCTAACCATGCCGAGGTCAATGCCCGGGACGACAAGGGTGATACGCCTTTGCACTGGGCGGCGCGCAATGGCCACAAGGACGTGGCGGATTTGCTGCTGGCCAGCCATGCCCAGGTCAATGCCAACGACAACGCGGGCATTACGCCTTTGCGCGCGGCGGTGCGTAGCGGCCACACGGATGTGGTGGAATTGCTGCGCCGGCACGGCGGCCAGGAAGTTTCTACACAGATTCAGGACGCGGCGCGCGATGGCGACCTGGTAAAAGTCCAGGCGCTGCTCAATGACAATCCTAGTCTGGTTTTCAGCAAAGACAACCTCGGCATGTCGCCCTTGCACTATGCGGCGGAGCGTGGCCACCAGGACGTGGCGGAATTGCTGCTGGCCAACGGGGTCGAGGTCAATGCCAAAGACAAAAACGGGTGGACGCCTTTGCACGTGGCGGCGGCTTTTGGCCACCCGGACGTGGCGAAATTACTCCTGGCCGGCAAGGCCGACGTCAATGCCAAGGACAACAACGGCCAGACACCTTTGCACGTGGCGGCGTCGGCGGGTCACCAGGACGTAGCGGAATTGCTGTTGGCCAACGGGGCCGATGTCAATGCCAAAAACGGCAAGGGCGCAACGCCCGGGCAGGTGGCGGCCGCTTATGGCCACAAGGACCTGGCGGAATTGCTGGGTCAGCACCGCGGCCAGGAGGTCTCTACGCTGACCCCGCCCGCGTCGACCGCGCCCACCGCGCCGCCCCCGCCCACCGCGCCGCCCTCGTCGGCCGCGTCCGGGCAGCGCACCACATCGGACACCTCGATGGACGCGGGGGAGATTGAAGTCGCGACCCAGGATGGCGACCTGGCAAAGGTCCAGGCGCTGCTCAAAGTCAATCCTCATTTGGTTTCCAGCACGGACAGCCGCGGCAAGACGCCCTTGCACTTTGCGGCGGATGGGGGCCACAAGGACGTGGCGCAATTCCTGCTGGCCCACGGGGCCGATGTCAACGCCAAGGACAAAAACGGCTGGATGCCTTTGCACTGGGCGGCACAGGCAGGCCACAAGGACGTGGCGGCATTGCTGCTGGCTAGCCATGCCGAGGTCAATGCCAACGACAACGCGGGCATAACGCCTTTGCACTACGCGGCGGCGGCCGGTCACGCGGACGTAGCGAAATTGCTGCTGGCTAGCCATGCCGAGGTCAATGCCAAGGACAGCAACAGCCAGACGCCTTTGCACGTGGCGGCCTCTGCGGGTCTCAAGGACGTAGTGCAATTGCTGTTGGCCAACGGGGCCGATGTCGACGCCAAGGATAAGAACGGCTGGACGCCTTTGCACTGGGCGGTACAGGCGGGCCACAAGGACGTGGTGGAATTGCTGCTGGCAGGCCATGCCGATGTCAACGCCAAGAGCAGCACCGGTGATACGCCTGCGCACTACGCGGCGGCGGCTGGTCACAAGGACCTGGTGGAATTGCTGCTGGCCAAGGGGGCCGATGTCAATGCCAAGGACAACCTCGGCGCAACGCCTGCGCAGGTGGCGGTGGCTTATGACCACCAGGACCTGGCGGGATTGCTGGGTCAGCACCGCGGCCAGGGGGTCTCTACGCCGACGCCGGCCGTACCGCCCATAGCGACCATGCCGGCCCAGCCGCCGACGCCGATCGCACCGGCCGCACAGCCCCCGGCGACCTCGCCAACCCAACCGCCCACGCCGATCGCAACGACTGCACAGCCCACAGCGACCTCGCCAGCCGAGCCGCCCACACGCATCGCGCCGACTGCACCGACCGCACAGCCCAGGGCGACCTCGCCGACCCAGCCGCCCACGCCGCGCGCGTCCGGACAGCCCAGCAGACCTGGCCCAGCGATGGTCGCGGACGAAACTTATGACGCGGCTCAGGATGGCGACCTGGGAAAGGTCCAGGCGATGCTCAAGGTCAATCCTCATTGGGTTCTCAGCAAGGACAACCACGACAAGACGCCATTGCACTTCGCGGCGTCGGGTGGCCACCAGGACGTAGTGGAATTGCTGCTGGCCGATGGGGCCGATGTCAACGCCAAAGACAAGAACGGCTGGACGCCTTTGCACGTGGCGGCGACTTTTGGCCACCAGGCCGTGGTGGAATTACTGCTGGCTAGCCATGCGGAGATCAATATCAACGACAACGCGGGCATAACGCCTTTGCACTACGCGGCGGCGGCTGGCCATCCGGATGTAGCGAAATTGCTGCTGGCTAACCATGCCGAGATCAATGCCAAGGACAGCAACGGCCAGACGGCGGTGCACTGGGCGGCGCGCAACGGTCACAAGGACGTGGCGGCATTGCTGCTGGCCAACGGAGCCGATGTCAACGCCAAGGATAAAAACGGCTGGACGCCTTTGCACTGGGCGGCACAGACGGGCTACCGGGACGTGGTGGAATTACTGCTGGCTAGCCATGCTGAGATCAATGCCCACGACAACGCGGGCATAACGCCTTTGCACTACGCGGCGGCGGCTGGGCACCCGGATGTAGCGAAATTGCTGCTGGCTAACCATGCCGAGGTCAATGCCAAGGACAACAACGGCCAGACGGCGGTGCACTGGGCGGCGCGCAACGGCCACAAGACCGTAGCAGAATTGCTGCTGGCCCACGGGGCCGATGTCAACGCCAAGGATAACAACGGCTGGACGCCTTTGCACTGGGCGGCGCAGGCGGGCCGCCGGGACGTGGCGGAATTGTTGCTGGGCAGCAAGGCCGACGTCAATGCCCAGACCAGCAAAGGTGTGACACCTTTGCACTGGGCGGCGCTTTATGGCCACATGGACGTGGCGGAATTGCTGCTGACCAACAAGGCGGAGGTCAATGCCAAGACCAGCACCGGCGAGACGCCGTTGCGCTGGGCGATGCTTTATGGCCACAAAGACGTGGCGGAATTGCTGCGCCAGCACGGCGGGCGCGAATAAACCATGAGGGAGCCAGGCGCCTCATTCGGCAACAAACCGTCACTCTCGCTTGCCTTGTCTCATCCCCGTTTTCTTACACCGGCACCAGGCGCAGCGCGTTGCCTGACAAAATTTTAGCCAGGACCGCCGGCGGCAGGTTCAATGAAACCAGCAGGTCATACATGTCATTGTTGAAGTCGTCGCGGCCGAAGAACATGCGGTCCTGGTAGTCGATCAGAAATTTCCGGGTGAAATTCAAATCGCGGCTCAGCGCAGTGTGGCCGGAGCCTCCGGAAAGATCGCAGTTCAGATTCGGAAATTTGTCGAGGTAATCCAGTATGAGGCCGCGCCCCACCACCGGTTTGCCGGCGGGGTAAGACTCGGGTTCCTGGTCGGCGTCAGCGGAGATTTCCCGCCAGAAACCCGGGGCATGGCCCAGAAACTGAGTGTGCGGGCAGAGCCGCAGCGGGGCTTCCATATTCTCCAGGCCGCCGCCGTACCACCATTGCCAATCACCTGGCACTCCGCGCCGCGGGAAGGTCACGTCCAGGTGAAAAATCACCGGCAGGCCCAGCTCGCCGCAATAGTGGAAGAGCCGGATCGCATCGGGATCGTCGTAGCGCATGTGGCGCTTGAATTCGCCGAACACGCGAACGTGGAAAAGGTCCACGGCGGCTTTCAGTTTGGGGAGCGCATAGGGGTCGTGCGGGTCCGTGGTCGTTCCGGGAATGAACCGATCCGGATAGCGCTCCGCCACGTCGATCACGTCACGGAACTGAATCCCCACGCCGGTCGGATTCAGCTCCCGGTAATAGCCAGGATCGATTTCCCGTTCCGGGATCTCCCAGCTCAACAGCCAAGTCCGCTCGATGCCGACGTTATCCATGTCCTCGACCATTCGAGCCCCATCGTGACCGACCCAGCGGGGATGATTGTGCGCATCGATGACGCGATGCTGTGGCGTCCTCTTGCCGGTATTGGGGTTTTTTTGAGGAGCCGGGGCCGTCTGGCCACTCGCCGCTCCACCGGTCATCAGGGTCGCCGCTCCCGCCAGACTTGCCCGCAGCAAGTCGCGCCGCCCGAGCGTCAGGGGCGCCGCCGATTCTTGATTTCGTGGTGGAATTGCAGGATTGCCGTCACGTCCCGCTTCCAGCCTTTCACTCAAAATCGTATCGGCAGGATTTTTGCCTGACTCGCGGCGTTCGTTCGCAGTAACCCGGGTATTATCGATGTCAAATTTGGATGTTTTCATGGTAGTAATCCTCCCTGATGGGACAACCCATATCACGGCTATCAAACCTGTGGCAAGCGGTATGGCAAGCTTATGGCACTGCTAATCCGCGGCCACGGTCGGTGGACGCAACTTCCCCACGATAAACCAATAGGCAAGCAATCCGCACAGCAGTACCACCGGTCCCATAGCAAAACCCGGAATGTACGAGCCGGTGCGGCCGATCAGATATCCCGTGACCAGGGCGGAGATGCCCCCCAGGTTGCCAATGCCGTTCTGCATTCCCGTCCAGGCGCCGATCTCACCAGGTGGGGCGCAACGTTGCAGGATGACGAGCAGGTTCGCGCTCGATAAACCCACCAGCGAGGCGCCCGCAACCAGCAGGATGGCCGTTCGCGGATCGCGGGCCAGTGTGGCAGGTATCAAAAGTAAACCCATGGCGAAGGCGAGGGTGACGATGCCTTTGCGGGTTCGAGTCTCATCCCAGCCACGCCGCACCAGCAGATCTGCGATCCAGCCCCCTAACGGCTCGCCTACCGCAAAAACCAGGAAGGGCAGGGCGGCGGAGAATCCCGCTTTCAAGACGGAAAGGTGGCGCACCTCCATCAAGTAATCGGGAAGCCAGGTGACCAGCAGATACCAGTTATATCCAAAGCAGAAGAATCCCAAGCACAGCCCCAGCAAATTGCGGTTCAAGGTGATCCCCCGAACGGGTTTTACAGGCAGGCTTCCGGGATCTCGAACCGACTTGGCCAGCCGGTCGTGCGAGGGAAAAATCATAAACCAGGGGACGAGCCAAATGAGGGCGCCGAGTCCTACCAGAACAAACATCCACCGCCAGCCGAAACCCACGATTAGCCAGGCGATCAGCGGTGTCCCGATCGCCATGCCGACGCGCGTGCCGCAATCAAACAGGCCGGTGGGAAGCCCGCGCTCCGCCGGGGCGAAAAGGAGACTGACAATGCGGTTCGAGCCGGGAAGAAAAATGGATTCGCCCACGCCCAGCAGGACCCGCAGCACCACCAGGATCGCCAAGCTGCCCGCCAGGCCCATCAAGCCGCAGCTCACGCACCAGAGCGTGAACATTCCGGCGACGAGCCAGCGCAGATCAAGCCGGTCCGCCAGCCACCCAACCGGAACCTGCATGACCGCATAGGAAGTGAAGAACGACCACAGCAGCACGCCCTTCAGCGCCGGGCTGATGCCCAGCTCGGCCGAGATCATCGGCAGGGCCACGGAAAGCGTGCCGCGGTCCAGATAGTTGATGACCGTGCTGGTAAACAACAGCCCCACAATCGTCCAACGGCGCGCGTTGGAGATGGCCGAGGAAGCCGCCCCCGGCACTTGCAGGTCTGAAAATGTTCGCTTGATGGTCGCCACAAATCCCGGCCCGGATTGCCAAAAACGCCCCCAGCATATCGGAACTTCCCGACCTGTCAAGCTTCTTCAACAGCAAAACGTTCGGCGCGGATCAGGCGGTGTTCTTCGCGCCCGAAGGGTCAGAAAGCCAGAGTGGCGTCAACGCCCAGTTTTGGTAGTGACTCATTTTGAGGTGCCACGGGCGTCCCGCCCGTGAACGGGCACGGCCAAGATGGCCGTGGCTCAAGAAAATGAGTCATTACCCCAATTTTAACTGGCAGGTAACGGGCGCGAGGTTTACGATAGTCTCGCTGCCACGCCGCATGCCATTTGGGGTTCCGTCCTCAAAAGAAAGGAGCTGACACGATGAAACCTGAGGTATCAGCACAGCCGCCCAATGCCCCGCTATCCCGAAGAAACCTGCTCAAGGTTCTGGCGGGTTCCACTTTAGTGGGGCTAGGGAAATTGCACGGTGCGGAGAAAAAGGCGGGAAGCTTTGAGGTTCGGACCTCGCAGGATACCGGCTGGAACATTTTCCAGCGCCAGGGCTGGTCCACTCGCCCACAGGACATTTCCGTCAACTACCGCTATCTTGACCAGATGCACGAAGCGGGTTTGAACTGGCTCATCGTATTCTGGACCAACGCCCCGGAGTTTGAGGATGCGTGGGAGAAAGCCTCGACCTACGCGCATTCCCTGGGGTTTCGAGTGGCGCGAGCCTGTTACGTCTTCGCCAGCGGGGAACCCGAAACCAAAATGGCGGAGCCGAACGCACCCCCGCACTTGCTGCGCATGACTCCCAGCGGCAAGAAGGTTGGACTTTGCCCGCATGATCCGGAGACGCGTGACTGGGTGGCCAAAACTCTGGCCAAACGGCTCCAGCCCGCGATGGACGGGATCGTGTTCGAGCCGCCCCCGGAAACCTCGCAGAATTGCAACTGCGATCAGTGCCGGGCTCTCGATCGCTTCCACTTGGACGCCTTCATGGCGAATTTCGTGACCGAGCAGCTTAAGAAGCTCAAGCCTGACGTAGAGGTCATGCTGCACATGAATGACACGGGGGGCAAGGCAACTTCCCAAGCCATGGCGGCCGGTCTTCAGGGTTTGGCCAAGCCGATTCATTACATCTTCGGCTGGAACACCGACGATGAAGCGTCGTTTACCGCATGGTTGGACGCCGACCCGCGCTTTCAACCCTTTACCCACCTATCGCGGACGATTTTGTTTCCGGACGGGAAACCTTCCCCGCTCTCCATCGAGGAAAGGACGGCCCATGCCTTCCGCTGGGCGCGGCTCGCCGCCGACCGCGGGAAGAAAGCCTATTCCTATGACTGGCGGTATTTCGCCGGGACGGAATGGAAAGGCCACGAAAAGGAGCCCCCCACAACCCGGCTGAGCGCGAAAATGCCGGCTTCCATGGCGCTTATGGGAGCGGCCATGAAGGAACCGTATCTGGACGAAAAAGGACAGCGCGAACTCTTGAAGCGTCTTCGGGCCACGACCGAATGGGACTTGGATAACCCCGTCACCTTTTATCGGGGTGTTTGACGCAGCGCCGGCCGAATTCCCATCGAGGCCCTGAGAGTCTCGAGCTCAATGGCCGAGAGAAGAATGGGCGTCAGCGGGCCACGGTGACACCGTCGCCCGCTTTTCACCCTTGGGGCGCGACTTCCCCGCACCACTCATGACCTCTTCGGATCATGCCGGGTTTTCTATTCCCCTTTGAAGAGCCGCGAATAAACAAATCCCGATAAAGCTGCGCCGATAATCGGGGCAACCCAAAAGAGCCAGAGTTGTTCGAGCGCCCACCCATGCACGAAGAGCGCCGGCGCCGTGCTGCGGGCGGGATTCACCGAGAGGTTGTCCACCGGTATGCCGATCAGGTGAATGAGCGTCAGACAAAGGCCGACGGGAATTCCCGCAAACCCGAGTGGCGCGCGACTATCCGTAGAGCCCTGAATGATAAACAGGAAGAAGAAAGTGAGCACGACCTCCGCCACCAGACACGCACCCAGGGAGTACCCTCCCGGGGAGTGGTCGGCATAGCCGTTGGCCGCGAAACCGGCGCTCACCTCAAAGCCGGCTTTGCCGCTGGCGATCACGTAGAGGACGCTCGAAGCAGCAATCCCCCCCAGGACCTGAGCGATAATGTAAGGAACCAGGTCGGAAGCGGGGAATCGGCCGCCTGCCCACAAGCCGATGGAAACCGCCGGGTTGATATGGCAGCCGGAAATGTGGCCGATGGCATATGCCATGGTCAGCAGGGTAAGGCCAAAGGCCAGAGCCACACCGAGGAATCCGATGCCAAGTTGAGGGAAGGCGGCGGCCAGAACCGCGCTTCCGCAACCACCAAAGACCAGCCAGAAGGTGCCGAAAAACTCCGCTCCACATCGCTTTCCTATCGACATGAGCAATCTCCTTTCTTCTGTATGGAAATGACCGTCCCGCCGGGTCACGGCTCACCGCCGACCAGCCAGACGCATTCTGAGGCCTGCAGGTTAACACTTCTCCCCAGGTCTTGTCTTGATTAACTACAATGGATATATCACTGATAGCATAACGTAGGAAGTGGAAGGAATCCCTATCCGCTGTGTGCTTCAACGTAGAATGGCGAAACCCCACCCTCGAACTTTCTCCACAAACACCTTGACGTCACCGAACGTGAATCAGAGAATGGGCATTCCTACCGTAGCTGACGGAGAACTGGAGGAGGGTATCAACGATGCAACCAATGAAAACTTGCGGTGCGATGGCGATAAGGCTCATGGCTTTCAATCTCGTCACATTCCTAGCGGCTGCCCCGGCGTTCGGGCAGTTCCTGGCGCGGGCCGAGGTCCCCTATGCGTTTACCGTGGCTTCGAAGGGGCTGCCGGCGGGGACTTATACTTTGTCAGTAGTCAGTTCGGGGGTCCGGGTGCAATCGCCCAACGGCGATGTGTTTGTCGCCCCCATCATCTCCCGGCTCAACGGGCCGAGCCAATTTCTTCGGGAGGGCACGCTGGTCTTCGATACCACGGGTGGCGGCCACATCCTCTCAGAAGTATGGATGCCCGGGTCGGAAGGAATACTTTTGCACAGCACCCCGACAAGCCATAGTTACGAGATCTTATTAATTTCCACTCTGAACGAGAACAGCAAGGTTTCTGGAAAGGTGGCTTATGATCGGACGTGCGCCCGATGTCATGGCCCGGCCGGCAAGGGTGATGCGAAGGCGGACAAATTCTTTAATACCCCAATCCCCAGGCTCAGCTCAGCACAGGTGCAAAGCAAGTCGGACGCGCAGTTGCGAGAGGTCATCACCAAGGGCACCACCACGATGCCGCCTGTCGAAATCGATGAAGCCGGGTTCCGGCATCGTCTCCCGGCACAATTGGTGGACGCCGTGATTGCCTACGTGCGGACTTTGAAACAGTAGATTGACCTGAGAATGGGGACATGGCGTGGTGTGCCGAGCAACCTGCTGTCGCCATGCGTCTCTTCATGTTTCACCCCCAGGTGAGATTTATTTGCAGGGAGGTCCCAAGACGGCTGCCTACTGCCTATAACTTTCGATTGCGATTGAATCGAAAAACAATCCCTATGCTGGGAACGATGTTTTGGAGGCTGCTCGTGTGGTTGATAGGTATGCTGGACCTGTAGTCCCTAAGTTCAAAACGCAGGGCGATATTTCGTTGGGGGATCACGTCGATGCCGGCTCCCCAATTCCAGGCGAACTGGGAATCTCCGATCACAGGGAGCTGGTATTCGCCGGTCGCAGGAACCACGGGGGAAGTCGTCCCTCTGCCTTGGAAACTCTCCCACCCCACTCCGCCGGTCACAAATGGCTGCAAATGAGAATAAGTTGACAGGTAACGAACGTAATTAATGGAGTGGGAGGAAAGACGGTAATTTTCATAGAGCAGCGGGTAGGCCTCGTCGAAGATGTTGGGGCTCCAGGAATAGCTCGCCTCGACGGCGTCGTGCCGGGTCAAACGGAGGCGCATCCCCCCGAATAAACGCCCCGCCTCACATTTTACCTGGCCGCTGGCGCCCGAGTGGACTGCGCCGGAGAGGCAAGACGGACCGGCCTCTGCGAAAAAGTCAAACCCTGTAGGAATATTCTGGGCCGAAGCCCAGGGGCTGGCGAAGAGAAGAAGAACGAGTAGCAAAACTGCTGTCGCAATGAGTTTTTTCACACTTCACCTCCAGTGGGAATTCTCTTGTCGGCACGCGCCTTGGCCGAACGCTGTTCGGCCCTACCGCCTCTTTTGCACACACGCCCCCCCGGTTGGCGCAGCCCCCCTCCTGGCTAGCACCAGGGGAAAGGCCGTGGCACAACTTGAAAACTATTTCGTTACGTAGAACGTAATCAGTCGGCGCGCGCCGATGGGCTATTACGGCGCGTGAGCATGCGGACGGCCCCGGAAGTGGCGCAGAAGAATTAGCGCCAGGCCGATTACGGCGAGCAGGGTCACGCCCGTCCAGACATAGAACAGAAAGCTGGGCGAACCGGAGTAAAGCAGGGCATTCAACACCGTGACGTAACCGCGTGGTGAAACGCCGGGGAGCATCGGAAAGTCATTGAGAAAGTAACGAAGGTCGTTGGTCTGGACCCGATCACCGCTCAGAATGGCGCTTTGGAAAATATACCAGTAAGGGCGATAGGTCAGGTAGAGCGTGACGGAGGAGAACAACAACCCCCCCGCGCTGGTCAAGACCACCATCGTCGCCACGGGTCTGGCGCGCTCGGCCGCCGGCCCCGCGCCCCGGCGGCTGCCGGCGACGAGAATCGAGGTGGCAACCACCACCAGCCCCGCGAAGACGAGGATCATGAGCCCCGAAATCTCCACCACCGCGGCGTTGCGCCTGGAAATATCCAGCCCAAAGGCCGATTCCCCGGGGAACCCCGGGTGCTTCCCCTGGACGGGATCGAACTTAGCCGCGAGGTAGCCGAAGAGCGCGGCTTCCGCCCTCTGCCCCCCCTTCGCGGAAGACACCTGGAGTTGCTTATAGGCCATGGCTTGGAGCGTGGTACCCACCAGGCGTTCGAACCCGGTGCGTCCCTGGGAATCGATCAACTGGCCGAAGCGCGCCACGGTCCAGTATTTGTCGCGCCCGCCCTTCCGGTCACCTCGGGCTTCCAGGTCTGCCCCCTCGTGAACAAGCAGCTTGGCAAACCGGTCGGAATTCTCGAAAGCATGGACCGGCAGATCGATCTGGTCCCGGGACTTCACCTCATACGGGTCGTAAAAGCCGTAGCGGGGAACGACGCGGCGATTGAGTTGCGCCACCCGGTCGAGGTAATCATCGAATTTTGGAGACTGGAACGCCGCCGCCATGGCGCTCTGCCATGCTCGTTCCTGTTCTTGGGTCAGCGGCGACCACCAACCCCGTTGAACGTTTGCCTGCTCGATGGATTCCGCTGAGATCAAGTGCAGAAGGGCATTCTGCGCGTCCCATCGCTCGAGCTTCTCGACCCACGGGGCGGTTTCTCGAAGCCCGGGGTTACGCATGGCGACGACGGCGTAAACCCAAAGAAGGTTCGGGTCAAGGTGGACGGCTTCCTCCGCCAACCGCGCGCTTTCATGGGGATCTTGGAACCGCACGGCGCAGAAGGCCAGCCCCTCGGCATCGCGGCGCATCTCCGCCCGCTTGGCAAGGGCCTTAAAGCCCGGCTGAGGATTCCCGGAGGCAAACTCATTCATGTGGAACCAGGGCTTCAGCGCAACCTGGAACGCCTGCCGGAACGGTGGGGCAGCGAAAAACAGCAGCGCCGCCAGCACGCAGGAGCCGCCGAGGACCAACGCCGCCTTGCGCAGGGTGGCACTCTTGGCGAAAAGCCCTCCGTCCGGCACCAGACCCTGGCCGCCGCCGCCCGGGATGAATAGGGATGCCAGGGCCTGTTTGGCCAGAACGCTCGCACCGCCCAGTGCCCACAGGGTGGCCGCCCAAGAGCCCTCCACGTAATTGAGCTCACCTCGCATCGCTTGGCCCCATTCGCGCGTGCCGGGCGGTGCAATGCGAATTGCGGATTCCAGGAGGAGGGTCGCAGCTTGGCGAAGATGCGTGTCCAGCATCTTGTTCACCCACTACAGAAGGCGGGTTGCCGCACCATCGAGCGCGGGCGCGCTTCGGCCAACTTGGTCCTGACCAATTCCAATCCATTCGGCGTCAACCGGTACGTGTGCCGCGGCGGCACTCCGTCTTCGGTCGCCACCCAGCGTGCTTCCAGCAACGTGTACTTTTCGAGGCGCATGAGAATCGGATAGAGCGTCCCGGACTTCAGGCCGGTTTCGCGGCTCAACTCGTAACCGTAGCGCCACTCGGTTGGACGCTCCACAAACTTTTCCAGCAGAAGGAGAGTCTCGGGAGATATGCGGGGAGTTTTCATGCCAAAAGTCTACATATATAGATTACCCTTGTCAAGTTCTTTTTACTCGTGCCTCATTTTGCAATTTCATCCCCCCACCACAAGCATGGAGAGCCTCCGCCACCCGGCCGTCGTGATATGATTTGCGAGGAATGAGTCTCGAGTTTGAGTGGGACGCGAAGAAGGCCGAGGCGAACCGTGCGCGTCACGGAATCGGTTTTGAAGAAGGGTTGACGGTTTTTCGGGACCCACTGGCCCGTATTTTCGAGGATAAAGGGCACTCTGAAGATGAGCCACGAGAGATTATCATTGGACATTCACTGAAACAGCGCCTGATCGTGGCTTGTTTCACCGTTCGCGCCACTAGAGTTCGAATCATCAGCGCCCGGAAAGCTACGCGCCTGGAGCGTAAAGACTATGAGGAAAATCTCCACCCGTAAGAAACATCCGACCTCACCCGAGACCATGCGCAAGGAGTATCGGTTCGACTACAGCCGTGCCAAGCCGAATCGCTTTGCCGAGAAGATGTCGCCGGGCGTAGTCACGGTTATCCTCGAACCGGATGTTGCTGCCGTATTCAAGTCGTCAGAAACTGTCAACGCTCTCTTGCGCTCCGTGATCGCTGCGATGCCGGAGGCCAAACGGCAATTGGGGTAACCGGCAAGTAGCCCGAGGTCCGCGCTTGTATCTTGTACCTATTCGCCGCGGGTGTTAACGACGGGCAACACGATGACCGACGGATACTCCGGCCCGTGGTGAATGACGTTGTGGGCCACCAGGGGATCTTTCTCGTCGAAGTTGTTGCCGCCCGTATTCAGGTTGCGCTCGAAGCGCGGAAAGTTGCTGCTCGAGACCTCGATCCGGACGCGGTGCCCGGGCAGAAAAGCATTGCCGGTCACCAAGGGTCCGACATCAACCTTATAAACGTGCCCAGGCTCCATGAACACCGGCTTGTCCCAACCCTCGCGCCACCGCACTCGCTGGATATTTTCATCCAGGTTGTAGGCCTTCCCATCCGGGTAGACGTCCAACAGCTTGACGGTGATGTCCGTGTCCTTGCGGTCCGATGACATGTATATGGAGACCTTCACGGGTCCGGCCAACTCCATGGTCGCGGGGAGCGGCGGTGTCGAATAGACCAGCACATCGCTGCGCATCTCAGTCCCCGACTGGTCAAAGGCGCCGCCCTCAATGGGGCTGAAACAGCAGATGTTCCCGCCCAGGGAGGGCACGGGCCGCAGGGGGTCATAAATAAATGAATCCGAACCCGCCTTTCCCGGCTTGGTCGTGGAGAGTCGGCCGTCGCCGTAAGCCGTGTTGGCCCTGCCATCGCTATCGAGATAGTAGGAAATGTACTGAGCTTCCTTGGGCGGCCATTGGTCGTAGGCGCGCCACTGATTGGCGCCCATCATGTAGGCGCGCACTTTCGGCTGGCTTGTGACGCCATTGTCCACGCCCTTCAAAAAGCGGTCGAACCACTTCTGCACCAGTCCCACGTAGTCGAACCGGGCATCCCCCAAGTCCCGCTGGCCGATTATGGTGTGTTCCGATTCGATTTGGCCTTCCCTGCAATGCTGGGTGGGGGCAATGACCATAAACATGTTGTTTCTGGCCGTTTCGTTGGCCGCGTTCTTTGACTGATATTCGTACATGGCCACATTGGGGCCAATCGACATGTCATACCAGGAATTGATCATGAGCATGGGGGCGCTCGCCGTGTCGCCCTCGCCCCCGAAATCAACGTTCTTCCACCGCGGGTCGTTGGGAAGGCGGTTAACGAAATCGTCGAGGTCGCTGGGAGTGGCTTGCATCTTGTCCATGATCTTGTTAAGGGGCAGCGTCCAGATGGCCGTTTCGATGCCGGACGACGGAATGTGCTCCGGGTTCAGATCCCAGAACCGGTGGAGTTGCAGCATCTGCGCGCGCGTTAGATTGGGCGGGAAGAGCGGCCGATACGTGAACCCGGAGCTGTAGTACCACGAGAACCACAACATCTGCACGGCGCCACCGCGATAAAAGTTGCCCATCTCGTTGTAAGGACCGACCTTGCCGATCCCCGCGCCAGAGCCCATGGGGACGGCGGCAGCCAGCGCGGGGGCGTGGGCACCCTGGAGTTTGTGTTGCTCCTCGGCGCTGGAGGAGCAGCCGAGGGTCCCGACCTTCCCGTTCGACCACGTTTGCTTGGCCAGCCACTCGACGGTGTCGTAGCCGTCGTTACCGGAGCCGGCCAAGTAGGTATAGGTACCTTCGGAGAATTTGCGCCCCCGCTCATTCTGAAAGACGACGGCGTAGCCATTGGCGAGAAGGCTCGCCACATATACCCCAAAGCTATAGGGCATGCCCTCGTTCGCATAGGGATGCCGGAAGAGCACGGCGGGGAGATTCTGTCGCGGTATGCCCTTGGGGAACAGAATGAGTGTGTAGAGGCGGACGCCGTCGCGCATGGGCATCATCAGCATGTCTTCGCGCTCGGAGTGCTCGTCGATGTAGGCGGCTGCGGCCGCCGATCGCTGTTTGTAATCCTGCGCGTGGACGGGAATAGGTGGGGCCGTCAATAGGATGCCCAGGGCCAGTAACACCCCTAGCCGGCGCCCAGGCGCGGCGAGTAGGGAGCCCCTCGCGTGACGCTCCCCGGAAGCTTGAGTAGGCCTTGGCGCGCCATGCCAAGCCGTGCCACCGCTCATACTGGGACGCTGTTCCATCATGTGGTCCTCCTTGTAGACGCCAGCATCCTATAACCGTCACAAGGAAAGTCAAGACCTGCTGTCTATCGACAGTGGGGCAATTTGCTGTAGCGGCGGTCTCCGACCGCCGCAATCTACTGAATCAAAAAGCCGGCGGTCGGAGACCGCCGCTACAGCAAATCAAATTGACCCACTACCTGTCTATCGGCCGGCGTAACCACAAGGAGTGGGTAGCCGCAGCCCGCATAGCCCTGAGTGTTTTTCCCGGGATTACGAACATGCGCCTTTATCCAGCCAGAGCCGAGCCTCCGTACCAATCCCCAGTTGACAAGTTACGAACTTCACTTTATGGTTTACTGTCATGATTAAGAGCTTCGGACACCGGGACCTCAAATGGCTCAAGGAACGTGGCGAAAGGGAAGACTCCCTGCTTATGGAAAACCCGCCGCATCCCGGACGACGCATACGAACCAATTGCCTTGAACCCTCGGGCCTGTCCGTAACGGAAGGCGCCAAGGTTCTTGGCGTCACCCGGCAGGCCCTCAGCAACTTGGTGAACGGCAAGGCCGCCATCAGTCCGCAGATGGCGACCCGGCTCGCCAAGGCGTTCGGCGGCACCCCGCAAACGTGGTTGCAAATGCAGCTTGCCTATGATCTGGCAGCCGCCCGGAGGGAGCGAAGCAAGATCAAGGTTCGGCACTAGCACCTCGAAGAGCTTCACGCAAACTGAACGATGCAATCTAATGTAGTCGCCACCCGCGAGGAGCAGCAGGACATAAAGGATGTAATGTTGTAAGATTGTAATCGACCGGAGGAAGGCAAGCGGGTAGGGACGGCACAGCCCACGCAGAAACGGCCATGACTATCGAACTGAAACCAGAGCACGAGCAAATGATCGACTTGGCGATCCGCTCCGGAGTTTATCATGACTCCGGCGAGGTGCTGGATCAAGCGTTTGAGATCATCCGCGCACAACTTCACAGCGAGGATTGGATGGCGGAGCAACGAGAAGCAGTGGCGGCCCATATTGCCACCGGTTTTGCGCAAGCGGAGCGCGGCCAACCCATGGACGGTGAGGCGGCCGTCGAGATGCTACGCGAGCGCCGTGCCGAGCGCTTGAAGACGCGTGAATGAGCGCGCCCTTCCAACTCACCCGTAACAATATGGAGAACACGGTCATGACCATTGAACTCAAGCCCGAGCACCAGAGAATTATTGAGGATGCCGTCCAGGCGGGTCACTACCGCAGCGTCGACGAATTTCTCGATGAGGCGTTTGCGGCGTGGAAAATAAGGGATAACCAGCCCAAATTCGACCTGGAGAAAGCCCGGGCTGCCGCCGACCGCATCCGTGAATTGCGCCAGGGCGTATCGCTCCAGGGGCTCACGATCAAAGATTTGGTTAATGAAGGCCGCCGGTGAGCCGGTTTGTTCTCGACCTGACCAGCTACGATGCCGCTTACCTGGAAGTGGCGATCCGTCACCGATTGCCCCTTGCGGCATTGGACAGTGATTTGAATCAAGCCGCCCGAGCCGCTGGAGTCGAGTTGGTGCAGTTTTAGAATCGTTCTTCCTTTGTTCTCGCGGGAAGCCCATCCATTAGTTCTAAAGTCTGCGACCACTAAGAAGCCACAACCGGCCACGGATGGGACGCGGTGACAGAGATGTTGCCCGGGTTCGCGGGGCGGCCCGAGGCATCGCGGCGCCGCCCACGCCGACACTGATACCAGTTGCGTGTGGATGCGTGCCGCCGTACCATTGCTGAAGGTACGCTGAGGTCGGCGAAGAGGAATCTGCGGATGGCAACAACCAACATCAAGGAAGCGGCCCGAAGGCTTATCGAAAAAATGCCGGACGACTCCACCTGGGATGACCTGATGCGTGAGATCTATGTGCGTCAGGCCATCGAATCAGGTCTGGCCGATAGCCAGGCTGGGCGCACTACCAGCGTCGAAACGCTTCGCGCGGAATTTGGCCTCGAAAATAGACTACTCCATCAAGCCTGACCAGATCGACGTCCTTGCGGTCGTTCACGGCGCACAGCATATTCCACCCAGTGAGTAATAAGCGTCAGGAGTTTGTCCCCCCGTCCGCGCAGCAGGCCGGGGACCCATCCAAGGCAGTGACAAGTGACGAGTGGCGAGTGACGAGCAAGAGGAAAAAGCAAAGCCCCTGCGGCTCAGGACCCTTTACAGCGCCACCGGCCGGTTGCCCACGGCGATCTGCTCGGCGAGGAAGACCGCACCCATGCCGCCCGCGCCCAGTTGCCGGATAAGCCGGAAATGGCGCGAAAGACTCGCAGCGAGTTGGGCGTCGATCTCAGTCACAGGGGCAAATCCTCACGGTTGTAGCGGCGATCTCCGATCGCCGAACGTCGGTCGGAGACCGACGCTACAGACGTAGCGCCGGGCTTTAGCCCGGCATGTGCCGACCTCAAGGTCGGCGCTACAGCAGAGTGCGGCGCGCCATCGTGTGGACAGAACTCCGTGTCGTCCGGATACGTTCGCTGGCATGGGGGGCAGGCGCGCATCGGGCTCCTTGGCAAGTTAGCTGCCCGGTGTCGTGGATAATACTATAGCCGTCTGGAAGGGTACAACGGCGCGAACACCAAGTAACGTAGCGCCGGGCGGCGGAGCCGCAACCAAACAAGTCTTGTAGGGGCTGGGCTTGCCCTGCCCAAGGGCACCCCAAGGAGTGCCCCTACAGAAGGCGCAAAATGGTTGCTAAAAAAACAAGAAATTACGGCCAAGGCTGGAGCGCGCGCCTTGCGTTACATTTTTTTCTTTGGCGGCTGTTCTCACCAATCGCGCCCAAGCGCTGCGGACAAAACAGTTCCGCGCTACGCTCGCTCGACCACCCGTTGACGATGTCCTGAACCACGAAGGGAATTAGCAGCCGAAGGCGGTCCACGCTACATTTGCTTCTACACAGGAGCAATTTCGGACAATTAGACGCGCTTACTTCACGATTTTCCTGCCGGTAGTCCAGTAGATAATAATTGTGTTGACAAGCACCCGGCACGCGGCGCTAGTCTACAAGAGTGAGCATCGGGCCGGATCTCGGCTACGTTCTTTGCCGCGGCATTCTATTTCGCCTCCGTGTTATCTGTGGCGGGCAGAGACTCAGCCTGGCGCGGCAATCGGCCGCAAGCCAAGAAGGATTTCACCACGGAGGCCACAGAGGTCACGGAGGAGAGGCGCAGAAAAAGCCGTGCGTCAACCAACATGAAAACCCGACCCGAGCAGTGCTTTTCTCCGTGGTCTCTGTGCGCTC
>Ga0326728_10001168_pt1 | contig 94594 bp, 77 predicted proteins | sample MB3enrmetagenome_FD_207602 | JGI IMG/M metagenome (GOLD analysis project Ga0326728, IMG submission 207602) | Lab enriched peat soil microbial communities from McLean, Ithaca, NY, United States - MB31MN | ecosystem: Environmental > Terrestrial > Soil > Wetlands > Peat | place: USA: New York...
ATCTTGAAGGGCAGGAGCACGTCCCAACCGGCGCCATTGACTGCGGGCGCAGGCTTTTGCGGCGGCAGAAACTGGTGGTCTTCCGGCGCGGGACCATACAGCTCCCCGAAAACCATGTTGTTGTAGACAATGCCGTCGCGCGCGGCCCCGAACGTGTAATAAACCGGAGCGGATTTTTCCACCACGTGCGCACGCGCGGAGATTTCAAGTGCGCGAGCCACCAGGGTTCCCGACAACGTGACCTGGAGCGCCGGAGGCACGCCCGGAGCGCGTGGCGGAACCCTTGGCCCTGCCAGCACCGTGCGCTTCCCTTCGGCGTTCACTTCCACTTTGCCGTCTTCGCGGATGCGCACCGTTTCGCGATAGCCCTGGAGGGAGAGGCCGGGAAGGTCCCCGAGCAGATCGAAATCCACGCCGAGCTTGAGGCACCTTTCGATCTCCACAAAGAAATTGCTCATCACCGTGCGGTACGTCACCCCCTGCTGATTGGCGCGCTCCAGATTGAGTTCGTGCAGGCCCCACAGCGGACCGCGTCCCATATAAACGTGACCCAGGTTGTAACCGGGCGGCAGCAGGATAGCGACTTCGGCGCTTGGGGTGAGTTCACGCAAATCGCGGCGCGGGTGCATGTCGGCATACGTCCGGAGGTGTCGCGCGATAGCCAAAACTTCATGGAAAGGCACCGCCGCCAGGCCCGCGTTGTCCCAAAAGAAGAAACGCGTGGCGCCCATATCGTAGGCATGCGTGAACCACCAGGGGGAATCCTCCTGCTGCAACTGGCCGTAAATGCTCACGCCCCACGACTTGTGGGTCACCCGCGCGGCCCCGCGCAAAAAGCCGAAGATGATGTTGGTAAATGCCGCGGGATCGTCCGGCCGGATTTGGACGCCGTAAGTCATGTCCATCTCGGGAAGCGTGCGGCGAGACCCCACTCTCCCCGGCGGCTCGAACACGTAGGCCTCCGGAACCTGGGGGTCCTGCGACAACTCGTAGGCCGCGGTGGCTGGCATGCTTTCCCAGGAGAATAGATTCTCCTGCGCGAAATGCATGTCGCCGAGGTTCACATCCGGCCGTGCCGCGAGCTCGCGCATCAACTCGAAGGGCGCTCCCTTCAGAGCGTCTGCATAATGGCCTTGAAAGGCCTCGAAAGCGTATTGCGGCGTGATGCTCTGGCGGAAGGCAGGGTCTTTGAGCAGCCGCGGACGCAGGACGTAATCGCGGGTGCCCACCGCGGGCTCATCCAGAAACAGCGTGGGGCCAAGATACTGGCTGCGGTAAAGCGACTCGGGAAATTTGAGGACCGCTCCGCCACCCCAGTAATAGAGCCCCAGTTCCTCCGCCCAGGGCGCCTGCTCCGGATCCACGTACACACAATTGATTCCCGCCTGCGCCATCTGCGCATAATCCTCACGGGTCAGCCGCACGTATTCGTACTCGGACTCGTCATAGCGCCGGGCCTCATCTTTCTGCCGGCGGTTACTCACCGGGCCCAGCAAAGCATCCGGGCGCAGCACGATGATTTTCGCGTCCGCCGGCGGAAGCACCGGAGCGCCCTGGGTTAGCGACTCGCGTTCGTAGCGCTGGCCGAGGTAGCGCACCTGCGCGGGGAACACCTCTGTTCCACCTCTCCCTTCGCTGTCGGGCCGCGGCAGCAGGTACTCCCATCCCCCCATCGCCGGAAGCTCCGCTTCCCCCGTCAGCGTGTTGCGATACTCCCGCGCCGGCGACGACCCTTCCTGCCATAGGTACCGCCGCGTGGCGGAGCGCGCCTCCTTCAGCGTGAGCGGTGGATAACCAGCGCTCAGCAGAAAGATCCGGAATAGCTCACCGTTGGCTTTTGTGGCGCTCAGACAAATCCACTGGTGGTCTCCCGTGGGAGACTTTTCGATTTCGCCCAGGGCCAGCTTGAACGTCCTGACCGTTGTGCCCGGCATCACCACGGCATTCTTGAGCCGATAAAAAGCCGTCTGCCCCGGCCGGCCGATGGCCCCGTTCGGCGCGGGCGCCGAAGCCGCTGGTGGCGAAATCTGCCCCGTCACGGACGTTGGTACTGGGACCACCACTATACCGATCAGTAATGCAGAGATGATGAATAGGGTTGTTTTTCTCACGCTGAACACTCCATGCTGTGGCATTTCCTCAGGTAGAATAGAGTAGAATAGAAACAATGGCCACACGACTGAAACTTTTGGCTGAGACCACCGCCTCAGTGGAGGAAATCGCCCAGATTCTGCGCGCCGAACATGGCGACCCCTTTCACATTTTGGGGATGCACCTGGTGGAGGTGCAGGGCAAAGCGGCGGTGGCGATTCGCGCCTTCCTGCCGCGCGCACATGACGCCTGGGTGGTGCGCGGTCCGGGCGAGGGCGACGTCGTGCCGCTCCGGCGCATCCACGCGGAGGGATTTTTCGAAGCCGTCTTCCCCCATGAGCAGGCCATGTTCCCCTATCGTTTGCGCACGGACTATGCCGGGCAGCATGAGTTCGACGATCCTTATCGTTTCCCACCGGTCCTTTCCGACTTGGATCTTTATCTTCTGGCGGAAGGCACGCACCACAAAGCGTACGAAAAGCTGGGCGCGCATGTGATGGAAATCGCCGGCGTGCGCGGCGTGGCCTTCGCCGTGTGGGCGCCGAATGCCCAACGCGTGAGTGTGGTGGGCAACTTTAACTATTGGGACGGCCGCCGCCATCCCCTGCGCTCGCGCGGCGCCACGGGCGTTTGGGAAATTTTCATTCCCGGCTTGCGCGAAGGGGAACTTTACAAATTCGAAATCAAAGGCCGATTTAAGAACTACCTGGGATTGAAGAGCGACCCCTACGGTTTCTACACCGAACCGCGCCCCAAGACCGCCTCGATTGTTTATGACTTAAACCGCTACGGGTGGAACGACCAGCGGTGGATGGCGGAGCGCACCGCGCGCCAGGGGTTCCACGCCCCGCTGGCGATTTACGAAGTTCACCTGGGCTCGTGGCGGCGGTCAGGGGAAGAAGACCACCGCGTGCTCAACTATCGCGAACTCGCCGAGCAGTTGGCGGAGTACGTCGAGAAGATGGGCTTTACGCATGTGGAATTGATGCCGGTGACGGAGTATCCCCTGGATGAATCGTGGGGCTACCAGACCACGGGGTATTTCGCTCCCACCAGCCGCTATGGCACGCCGGAAGATTTCATGTACTTCGTCGATTACCTGCACCAGCGCGGGATCGGGGTGATTCTGGATTGGGTGCCCGCGCATTTTCCCTCTGACGCGCACGGCCTGGCGTTCTTCGACGGCACCCACCTGTACGAGCACGAGGATCCGCGCCTGCGCGAGCATCCGGACTGGCACACCCGCATCTTCAATTACGGCCGCACCGAGGTGCGCAGCTTCCTGTGGTCGAGCGCGCTGTTCTGGCTGGAGAAATATCACATTGACGGCCTGCGCGTGGACGCGGTGGCCTCCATGTTGTATCTCGACTACTCGCGCAAAGCCGGCGAGTGGGTGCCCAACGCCTTCGGGGGCAATGAAAACCTGGAAGCCATCTCCTTTATCAAAACTTTCAACGAACTCACCCACCAGCACCATCCCGGCACGCTGACCATCGCCGAGGAATCCACTTCCTGGCCGATGGTATCGCGCCCCCCCTACGTGGGCGGGCTGGGCTTCACCCTGAAATGGAACATGGGGTGGATGCACGACATGCTGCAATATTTTTCCGTCGACCCCGTCTTCCGCCGCTACCACCACTCCGATCTGACGTTTTCGCTGCTCTACGCCTTCAATGAAAACTTTGTGCTGGTGCTTTCGCACGATGAGGTGGTGCACGGCAAGCGCTCGCTGCTCTCCAAAATGCCGGGGGATTACTGGCAGCAGTTCGCCAACCTGCGGGCGCTCTACGCTTTTCTTTACGCGCACCCGGGAAAGAAAATGCTCTTCATGGGCGCAGAGCTGGGGCAATGGATTGAGTGGAACCCGGCCCAGAGCCTCGATTGGAACTTGCTCGAGTACGAGCCCCACCGCAAGCTGCAGGATTTGGTGGCGCAACTGAACCAACTGTACCGCGCGGAGCGGGCGCTCCACCAGGTCGATTTCGAGCACGGTGGTTTCGCCTGGATCGATTTCCACGACGCCGACCATTCCGTTGTCGCCTTTCTGCGCAAGGGGCAATCGCCGGGTGAACACATGGTGGTGGTTTGCAATTTCACCCCCGTGCCGCACTACGGCTATCGCGTGGGCGTGCCGGAGGGGTGCTTCTATCGCGAAATTTTCAATAGCGATGATGGGCGGTTCGGCGGCAGCGGCGTGACCAACGCCACGGGGCGTCAAGCCATCCCCCTGGCATGGCAAAACCAGCCCTGCCACGTGGAACTGACCCTGCCGCCGCTGGGAGTCATCTATTTGAAACCGGAAAGGTAAAACCGGTATAATCAAACCCTTGGGGTCACCAGGTAGAGTGCAAAATGAATGAAAACGACATGAAAGGGGGACGTCGAAGCAAGCGTCTCTCTCTTTCCATTCCCATTGTTATCTCCGGCGTGGATGCCGGTGGAAATAATTTCAGCGAAAGCGTACGCACGGTGGTGGTGAACAATCACGGCGGGAAGATTGCGACCACTCACCATTTGGCCCTGGGCACACAGATTTCGATTCTCAACTCTGTCGTGGGCGTGGTGGCGAAGGCGAGTGTGGTTTGGTTGGGCGAGAAGTCGGGCGCCGGTGAACTGCATCACGTGGGGGTCCAGTTGCTCGAACCGCAGAATGTTTGGGGGGTGGCATTCCCGCCCGATGACTGGAATGGCGACATTCGCGAATAGGCGCCGCCCATGCCGGCTGTTGCGACTTGCGGACAATAGTGACGAAAGGGATATTCAGCGAGATAACTGTTTATAAGCTGTAATTGTTCTTCCGCCTCTCCTTCCCTATAATCTTACTGAAACCCGGGCTTCAGGACATGTCTCATGAGTAAGCAGGCGACCACCGCAGAAAGTCGTCGAGCCAAACGCCTTTCCCTGGCGCTTCCCATTGTGATCCATGGGAAAGACGCCAAGCAAAAGCCCTTCCGGGAACGCACCCAGACGCTTCTTGTCAACAAGCATGGCGCAAGGTTCTTGACGTCCCAACAACCGGCCGTGGGCGGGGAGATATTAATTGAGAACCCGGCCCTGGGAAGTGTGGCCAAGGCGAAAGTCGTATGGGTAAGCGCCAAGCGCAACGCCAACGGCTTCCATGAAGCGGGGGCCCAGTTTGTGGAGTCGCAGAATATCTGGGGGATCGAATTCCCGCCCGACGACTGGAACCTGGAGGGAGAAGAGCAGGGAGCGCCCGCGGCGAAGGAAGCTCCTGCCCCGCGCCTGGCGCCCCCGCCCAGCGCTCCTGCCCCGGCGCCTCCCAGCGCTTTGACCAGCGATGCGATTGCAACCCAATTCCTTCAGGACCTCCGCGAAACCGCGGATGCGCATGCCCGGCAATTTCGCGAACAGCTCCAGCATCTCACCCAAGGGATCGGCCAGGAATTGGAAACGGACCTGCGGGAGCGCGCCGCGGCCGCAAAAGGGCTGGAGTTAGCGGCCGTCGACCAGCAGATTCAGGCTTCCCGTGAACGCCTGAGCGCGTTGCAAGCGGAGATGGAACAGTTGGAGGCGAGACTTGCGGAGTCCCAAGGCAGGGTGGCGGCGGCTTTGGAAAGTGTCCCCCCGCCGCTGAGCCCGGAGCAGCTCCGCGAGAAGATTGAGGCGGACGCGCTGCCCGTGCTCAATCTCATCACTGAGAGCGGAATCGGGGCCGCGCGGGAACGCATCAAGACGGCGGTGCAGGCCGACGCCGGCCAGGCGCTGGCCGACTGGAGAAGTCAGGTCCAGACCGAAAAGGACTCCTTGCTGGAGGAAACCCGCCAACAGATCATGACGGCGATGACGGCCGCCCTCGAAGCCATGGATCGTGAACGCGACGCGGGCATCGAGGAGTTGAAGCGCCAAATCCAGCAGGAAATCCAGCAGAACACCGAAAAAGGCCTTGTGCAGATGCGGTCGAAATTAGACGAGGCCGCGAAGAGCCATGGCGAATCCTTAATCACGCGGCTGAATGAGACCGGGCGCGATACGGGGGAGCGGCAGACAAACCTGCTGCAAACCCAGCTCGATGCCCTGCTGGTCGGCCGCTTGGACCAGGCTCAGCGGCAGGCAAAATTGTTGGGAGAAGGCCTGCAAACCAGCGTTGAAGACGGGCTGTGTGCGGCGGGGGAAAAGAGCACGCGGGAATTTCAGGCACGACTGCAAGACATTGCCGGCCAGACCGTGGCCTCATCCTCCGACCAGGTGCGGAATCAAGTGGAAGAATCGGCCCGGGCGGCGGGGGAGAAGAGCCTGCAGAGTTGGCAATTGCGACTGCAGGAAATTTCCGAACAAACCATTGCCTCAACTTCGGAGCGGCTCCGAGGGCAAGTGGAAGAATCAGCTCACGCGGCGGCGGAGAAGAGCCTCCAAAATTGGCACACGCGGCTGCAGGAAATTGCCGACCAGACCATCGCTTCCACCTCCGACCATCTCCGCGCGCAGGTGGATGAATCGGCCCGGGCAGCGGCGGAGAAAAGCCTCCAGGGCTGGCAATCGCATCTGCAAGAGATGACGGACAAGGCCGTCGCTGCTTCCTCTGACCATCTCCGCGGGCAGGTGCAAGCCTCGGCGCAGGCGGCGGCGGAAGAAGTTCTCAAGACGTGGAAAGCCCGGCTGCAGGATATCGCCGACCAGAGCGCTGGATCGTCTTCCGAACGAATGCGCGTGCAAATCGAGGAAGCGGCTCGCGGCTCAGCAGATAAAAGTCTGCAAGCGTGGCAAGCAAAACTCCAGGAGTTGACGGACCAGGCCGCGGCATCCTCGTCCGAGCAGGTTCAAAAGCGGATCACCGAGGCGCTCGGCCTGCTGGGGCCGAAGTTACAAGAAATGCAGGAGCGTGCGGTAAACGATGCGGTGGAGGCTTTCCGGGGCCGGCTCACCCAGTTTCTCGGCTTGCTTCCTGCCGGCGGAAATAAATAACTTCCCTCCCCTTCCAGATCTGCAATCTTTGCCTTAACTCCCTCATTCCGGCAAAAACTTACCCTGAGGCGGCTACAATTCTGCCTGCAACCGCCTGCGAGGATACGGGCGAAGGGCGTGCGGCGTCTTACGTCAAGCCATGCAGGTAGGTGTAGCTCATCTTCACCGCTTCCAGCGGCGGCTGCACACACCAGTCCTGCTCGATAAAGAAGTGCGTCATCCCTGCGGTGGGCGCGGCCGCAAAGATGCGCTTCCAGTCGATCGTGCCGTGCCCCACGGGCGCGAACATCCCCATCTTGTCGTCCTTCTCCACCGTGGGGGCGGGATGGTCGTTCATATCCTTGATGTGGAGCAGCGGGAAGCGGCCCGGGAATTTCTTGAAGTAGGCCACCGGATCCTGGCCGGCGTGCGTCACCCAGAAACAATCCATCTCAAATTTCACAAGTTTCGGATCGAGCGTCTTGAGCAGGTAATCGTACGCCGTGGTGTTGCCAAACTTTTGGAATTCGAAGTTGTGGTTGTGATAGCAGTACTGAATGCCGGCCTTCGCGGTTTGCTCGCCGGCCTTGTTGAAGAGCTCGGCCAGGCGCTTCCAGTCATCGAAGGTTTTTCGTTCTTCGGGATCAAGGATGGCGTTCACCATATACTTCATGCCGATGGTTTTGGCATTCTCGATTTCCTTCGCCCAGTTCCCGTGCAAATGCCTGGTCATGTAATGCCCGCTGGGGGCGGTGAGGCCGACATCTTTGAGGATTTTGGCAAACTCCGCCGCCGTCTTTCCGTACAGGTCGTAGAGTTCCACTTCCTTGATGCCGATCGCCGCGACCTGCTTGAGCGTGCCCACCATGTTTTTCTGGAGGTCGTCCCGGAGCGTATAGAGCTGGAGCCCGATGGGCTTGCCGAAGGGGTTGGCGAAAAGGCTGCCGGGCGCCTGCGTGGCGGCCAGCGCCGTTACTCCCAGAGCGCTGCTGCGTAAGAAATTTCGTCGATTCATCATTGCCGTTATCTCTCCTGTCATCAAAAATGAGAAGGCCATTACTACACCACTCCGGCCAGAGGTGCAAGACAAAATCGTGCCATTGATGATTGCCGATTGAAAACCAAAATCGCCCCCTCCTGAGTATCAATCGGCAATCGAAAATCGGCAATTACCAATCGGCAATCATCAATCGGCAATCGGCAATGGCAGAACTCTCAGCCATGTTACGATGGACCCATGCGATTAGGTAGCGGGAGACGCGAAGTGCTTTCCGCAGATGAGCGCTTCATGCGCATGGCGTTGCGCCAGGCGGAGCGGGGCGCCCGTGAGGGGGAAATCCCGGTGGGGGCGGTACTGGTTCGGGAAGGTCAAGTGCTGGCGCGCGCGCACAATCGGCCCATCCATTTGCACGACCCTTCCGCGCACGCGGAAATCCTGGCCCTGCGGCGCGCCGCACGGAAGATGTGCAACTACCGGCTGGAGGGTTGCGACCTGTATGTTACAATTGAACCATGTGCGATGTGCGCCGGCGCCATCGTGCAGGCGCGATTGCGGCGCACGGTGTTCGGCGCCCGTGACCCCAAGGCAGGAGCGAGCGGCTCTGCCCTGCGGGTGCTGAATCACCCCAAGCTCAACCACCGGGTCGAAATCACCCGTGGCGTCATGGCTGCCGAATGCGCTTTCGTGATTCAAGATTTCTTCCGAAAGAGGAGGCGTTAGAGACGAGGTGCCAGGTATCAGGTGTCAGGTGTCAGGGAAAAGCTCAAAACCAACACCCTGCATCTAGCGCCTAAGACCCGACACCGGAGACCTCGTTGGTTAGGAACGAAGTCTCAGTTATCAGGCAAAAGCTTACAATCAACACCAGGAATCTGGTACCTAAGACCTGACACCTGGTACCTGACACCTACTTTACCGCGGAGAGGTACCGAAGCGGTCATAACGGGGGCGCCTCGAAAGCGTCTTGCCTGCCAAAAGCGGGCACGTGGGTTCGAATCCCACCCTCTCCGCCAGCCTATCTTTAGCAGTCCCAGTGGTTATGAACACTCTTCATTTCGTTTCCCTGTGGCATACCCTGTGAGGTGTGAAGTAAAATAAGCGCGCAATCTGATGTTTACCGCCTTGCTTACAATCTTGGCTTTGGCCTTTCCGCTTGAGGTTCCCCCTCAGCCCGGCCTCTACTATTCTCAAAACGCTACGATCGTCCGTATGGAGGGTCGCGCCACCATGCTATCCCAGACGGTCAAAGAGGCAGTTGAGTTGGCCACGACGGGGATGAAGAGCGTCAAGATCAACGGATGGATTCCCGGAAAGACTTCCGAGCGCGTCCTCCCTGCTTCAACAGTCTTTTATTACCGGCTTCCTCCAGGGAGTGAAGCTGTGGGATTGCCAGCTGGCCATTTGGTTCTCCTTAAAATGAAGGTCAAAGGAAATACCCGCCAGTTTGAAATGGGTACGTTTGAAATGGGCACCATGAGCTCGGGCGTCTCCCTCCGTAACCAAGTGAATATCAGAAAGAAGCTGCTCGATCCGCAGGTTTACGAAATCACCACACCTCAGCCACTCCGCGCCGGTGAATATGGCATCTACCTGTTCTGGGGATATGGTCTTCCCGACATGATGTACGATTTCACGGTCAAGTAAGCCTGCCGTAAGTCCACACCTTTTCATTCGTAGATTTAGAGCGCCGTTTCCCGAAATAGCGCGTAGGTTAATTTCTCAACCTCCGTCGTAGCGGGCAGCCGGTTGGCAGGCGGTGCGGCCAGTTTCTCGCCGGCCCTCAGCGTTAAGCGCAAATCCTTTTCGACCAGCGCGCGCCGCGAGCGCAGCCAGCCGGAGAGCTGCGCCCCTGGCAGCGTGGCCGCCGGAAGGTGCATGTCGAACTCCAGCGTGTGGCTGCCCGGCGCGAGGTCCACGGTGAACCCATCCCACACACCCTTGGGACCTTTCACCACGGCGACGGAAACGGGTTGCGAGTTGTCTCGCGCCTCGGCCTTCACATCAAGGGCGGGAGCAGAGAATTCGAAAAGTAAGGAAGCCCTGCTTTCGCGGAAGTCGGGCGGAACTTGCACGCTGAGTGCGACCTTCACCTCGCCATCAGCAGTGGTGCGGAGGGTGGGACCGGAAAACGTGGGCTGGCTTTCGCGCGCCTGCTTCCTGCCGAAGTGCAGGGCCAACGTGGCGGCATCGCCGTTCGCCGGCAGTTCCACCTTTTCACCATCGGCGGTCGCCACCGCAATAGCGGAAGGGTTGGAAATTTCTGCCGCAACGTTTGCGCCCTCCGGTGCGTAGACCTTGAAGCCGACTTCGCCCGTTGTTGCCGCCTCGACGGAGTAACGCACGCCCGTCAGGTGCGCTTCGCCTGCCGCGATTGGGCGCAGTTCAATAATCTGGTGATCGTAGCCATCCAGATTTACGCGTAGCGTGTCAGCGTAACGGAACGCGCCGGGCAGGGCCTGGCGATAGGGATAAGTCACCTCCGCCTGGAATGTCCGGTCGCTCGCTTCAAAGCCGGCGGCATCATCAAGTTTCACGCTGGCCACCACCGGCCGCACGAAGGGATTGCGCAGCATCAGAATGGTTTTTTCCGGCGAGTAGTGCAGGTAGCCGTAAGGCTCGCGCTGGGCGGGGTCGCCCAGCACCCACGTGCCATTATCGAGCAGCGGGTGCGCGTTGGCCACGGCCCACTGGAGCGATTTGCCCAGGGCATCCCACTCCTCGGGCTTCAAGAGCGATGGGGTGATGTAGAGTTCGTTCAACTGGCTTCCCACGCCCAGAAAGTTCACCAGGTGATCCTTCCAATCCTCCAAAGATTCGTTCTTGCCGCCGAGTTGAAGGTGCGTGCCCTTGATGACGCTTTGCGTCCACAGCGACGACATGGGGAACTGCACCTGGTGGCGAACGAAATCGTCATAGAGGAGGAGGTCGCGATAGTTCATCGAACTCTGGCGCTCGCTGAGCGTGGGGACGGTTTCCAGGTAACCGTAATCCCCGCCGCCCTCCCAGATGGTGTCGGCCCAGCGCAGCCACCACGGGCTGAGCCAGGTGCTGGTGGTCACGTCGAGGAAGATTTCGTGATTTTCGGCGCGCAGGGCTTCGAGGGTGCCGAGGATGGAGCGCAGGTCCGCCTCGCGCGAGTAGATGCCGATGGGGTGACCGTGGTTGGGATCGTTGCAGCCGAAGGGCAGGCCATCCAGCTTGAATTGGTTGACGCCGAAGTTGCGCACCATGCCGAGTAGGGTCGCGCGGAAGTAACGGCCGTAATTGCTCCCGGCCAGGCACAGGTACTCGCCGTTGGAGGTGACCTCCATGCCCATCTTGCGGGCCGTGTCCACGCGGAAATGGCGGTGGCCGTAACCGCCAATGGGGCCGAACCAGAGGCCCAGGTGGCTGTCGATCTTTTGGAGTGCGGCGGAAAGGTCGCGAAAGCTCGTGGGAAAGCGCTGCGCATCAGGAGCCCAGAGGCTGTTCTGGTAGTCGTCCCATCCCTCATCGAGGAGGAACGATTGCATGGGGACGCCGTATTTCCCCACCAGCAGATCGCGGAATTGCTGAACGCGCGCGAGCAGCGCTTCGTTGGTCATGGCCGGGCTCTGCAGGTCATACCAGGAGTTGTAGGTGATGAAGGGCCGCACGGGCACGGCGCGGATGCGGCGGACGTAGTCCATGAAAGCCGTGTGAACGCGCCCGCTGGCGGCGACCCCCACCACGGCAGGCTCGCTGGTGTAACCTTCGGGCGGAATGTTGAGGCCCACGACGCCGCCCAGGGAGACGGAGGAATGCTGGGCCGTGTTGAGGCTGGTGGGATACTCGAGCCCCATGAAAAGGTCGGCAGAAAAAAGCGGCTGGCCGAAACCGCCCAGGCGGAAGTCATCGTCGCGCCAATCGTTCTGGGCGGCCGCAATGGAGTCAATGAAAAACGTTCCCTTGCCGGTGGTCTTCAATTCGATCCACTGGCGCGTGTATGGTTCATCGGCCTTGAGTTCATAGGTGAGGGTGGCTTCCAGCCCGGTCTTGGCTTGCGGACTGTTGCGGAGCACCAGATGATACACGGCGCGCTTGCCGCCGCCAGGCGCGTCCTGCACCTCATGCCTCTTAACTTCGAGGTCGCGCGAGGTCAGCACCAGGGGGTTCTCACCGCCGAAGCTGTAGCCGATGCGCTCGAAGATGAGCTTCACCTCGAATTCGTCGCCGCGCACCTCATGCGTGCGGCCGGAAAGCTTGTTCACCAGACGCACGGTGTGGACGGAGCCGTCAGCGACTTCCAGGGTACGTTCGAGGTAATCGTTGGCGAGCGAAAGCGTGGCGCCTTGCTCGCGCACCGTGACGGGGGTGGCGCCTTGAACGCGCCCGGTGGTGAGCGCCAAAACGCTAAATAGAATTATGAATGCACAACGGGTTTTCATGGGCTTGCCTCAGGGAAGGTATTGCAGAGCATGGCGCGACGGATGATACCGCAGTTTCGGCCAGTGGGGCTCACCAATAAAACGCGGTCAGAAAACTCCTAGTCTTGCCTACTCGCTCTGTAACCCACCATGCTTGATTTCAAATCTGGAGACGTATATGATGATCATATACGATGAACCCATTAACTGAGTGCGTGGGATTTGATTGGGATGCGGGCAACTCGGGTAAGAACTGGACAACGCACCGCGTCACGGACTCGGAATGCGAGGAGGTCTTTTTTAATCGCCCCTTGGTCGTTCGCCGGGACCTTGAGCACTCCCTGGAAGAATCGAGGTTTTACGCCCTGGGGCAGACGGATCGGTCCCGTGGGCTGTTTGTCGTCTTTACGATTCGCGGCATGCTCATCCGCGTGATTTCAGCGCGCGACACGACGCGCAAGGAACAGAGGATTTACCGAACCCATGAGAAAATTGAAGAAAAAGACTATTCCGAAATTTAAGTCCGAGGCGCGCGAAAGAGCGTTCTGGGCCAACCACGATTCGAGCGAGTACGTGGATTGGACAAAAGCGCAACGCACCCTGCTGCCGAATCTGAAGCCCTCCGTCCGCACGATTTCACTGCGCTTGCCCGAGCCTCTCATCGCCCGGCTCAAAGTCCTGGCCAATAAGCGTGATGTTCCCTATCAATCGCTGCTCAAGGTTTTGCTGGACGAGCGGCTGAAACAGGAAGAACTGTCACAAATGCCGAGCGGAAGGCTGGGGTGAGGGGTCGAGCCGTTTTTCCATAAAGACACTGGTCACGATGGCCTGCGGGGCCATGGTGGCATAAACGCCAAACGCCGGGCAAAGTTGGAATCCGGCCCGCGTATAAAGCTGTATAGCCGCGAGCTGGCGGTCTCCCGTCTCCAGCCGCAGGAGGGTAAACCCGGCTTGGCGAGCCTCCGCCTCGATCCGCGTCAGCAGCGCCTGACCCACCCCGCGCCCGCGCGCGGCATCGCGCACATACATGCGCTTCACCTCGGCGAAGTCCGCGCAGAACGCCACGCCGCCGCACCCTACGGCCGCACCGTCCAGCCGCGCCAGGAAGAATCGCACATGAGGTTGGAAGATCGCGTCCAGCGTCAGCCCGTGCCGCTGCTCGGCGGAGTACTCCCCCGCGAGTTCCCGGTCGAGTTCGCCGATCAAAGCGCGCACCTCGTCCGTGGCGCTCGGCGCTAATTCAATGGTTATATTGTCAGCGCTGCTCATCTCCCCACAATCCCCCTCGCACACGCCCCACCGCAACTCAGTTGCTGCGTTCTCTAAAGAGGTTGTTCCTTAGAATGCGATTATAACTTGTCCCCCCATATTCGTCGTTTCCCATCCTGTTTTGCGGGAGGTTGTTTATGTCCGGCTACCCGCGTTGGCCAGGGAACCCCTTGTGGGTGCCCTCCCCCAGGGATCCCACAAGGGGCGCCCCTACGCGACGCGCTGCTTGCGGCTTTGCCGCATTGCGGCTACGGCTTTGTGCCTTCTGCCTACGGCACTCTGCCTGCTGCTTTGTGCCCGCGGGCAGGATATTTGCAAATAACCGCGAGAGTGGCCGCCAAATTGCTAGGCTAGAGAGCGGAAACGGGCTTTCGGGTGAAATCACACACCTTCGACCGCGAGAAACGCCAACCGGCCAACATGATCAGTAACGAGAGACAGCCAAAGTTCGAAGGCGGAAGGCGTGGGCAGCGCCATGCGGCGTGTCAGCAACCAACGCGTCTCGTAGGGGCTGGGCTTGCCCTGCCCTCGTTTCACACCACGGAGAATCGACAGGGGCAGGGCAAGCCCAGCCCCTACGAGACGCGCCGATTGCCACTTTGTCCATAGAAATTAAGCTGGGACCCTTAATGACGTTCGATGTTGGGGTAAAATCTATTGCAACAAAATACCGCTGCTCTCCATTATGTACTAGAAATAAAATGGGTTATCGAAGATCGTCGGAGATTTCAAAATTGTCGATATCTTTGAAAACAAAATAGTTAATTTAGTTCGGATGGCCAAGTGAGGAAAAAACGCGGGGAAAAAAATGCAGGTAACCTCCATTATGTTATTGAAAACAAATATAGAAAAAATGCCCGAAAATGGGCTCTCCATTATGTTGCTGAAAAATAAGCTAGTTACAGCATTCTCTCCATTATGTTAATGAAAAGAAATGTATTTATTCAAACTTCCAGGGCGAGCATCGTCCCCCTCCGCTCAACGAGAACTGCGGACTCAAGGGCCAACGTCTATGCCAGCGAAAGTATGGCATAATCTTATGTCCCGAATTTCAGGAGAAAACCTTGGTTTGTCCCATTTGCAATAAACGTAAGGCGAAGCGGCTATGTCCGGCGCGCGCGGAGAGCATCTGTTCAATTTGTTGCGGCACCGAGCGCGAAGTGAGCATTGATTGTCCCAGCGATTGCGTGCACCTGATGGCCAGTCGACAATACGACATGTCGCGGCTGGAAATCGACTGGGCCAAGGTGCCTTTTGCCGAGGTCAAATTCGATCGCAGCTTCGCGGAGACGCACGGGGCGTTGCTGGTTGAAATCGACCACGCGATCTGCCAGTTTGCCGCCGACCATCACGAGGTGGTGGACGCGGACGTTCTGGTGGCGCTCCAGACGCTGGCGGAAACTTACCGCACGCAGACGAGTGGGATTATTTACGAGAAGCCTCTGGACTATCTGCCGCAACGCGCGTTGTACGACTACCTGAAGGCGTCCATCGCGGAATTCCGGAAGGAAGATACGCAGCGGGCGGGCATGACCACCATCCGTGACAGCGATGTCCGCGACGCGCTGATCTTCCTCACCCAGCTTTGCGCCGTGCACAACAACGGGCGGCCCAAAGGACGCGCCTATCTGGATTTGATCCGCTCGCAATTCCCGAAGGAAGAATTCCGGAAGTCTGCGTCGAATATCGTTTTGCTTTAGGAGTCAAAAGGCAGGAGTAAGGAGTCAGGAGACAGGAGTCAGGAGTCAGAAGCCGGTTGGCGGCATCTGAGATACGCAGTCACATCATCAACCCGCACGCGTGTCCGCCGTATCGCGGCTCCTGTCTCCTGACTCCTGTCTCCTGACTCCTTCTTTCCATGAGCGACGTCGATCAAGTTCGCGCTGCCGCCGACATCGTCAAGATTGTGGGCGATTATGTGAAGCTGCGCAAGGCGGGCGCGAATTACATGGGGCTGTGCCCGTTCCACCAGGAGAAGACGCCTTCTTTCGCGGTGCATCCGGTGAAGCAGATCTTCCACTGTTTTGGCTGCGGCAAAGGGGGCGACGTCTTCAAGTTTGTGATGGAGATTGACAGCCTGCCGTTTCCGGAGGCGCTGCGGCGCGTGGCCGAAAAGGTGGGAGTGCACCTGGAGGAGCGCTCGGGCGCCGACACTTACGACTCCAACACCAAGCTGCGGGGCGCGTTGATGAAGCTGCACGAAATCGCCGCCAAGTTTTTCGCCGCGCAGTTGGGAGCGACGGCGGAGGGGCGCATGGCGCGCGCCTACCTGGCCGACCGGGGCATCACGGACGAAATGGTGGGCCGCTTCCGCCTCGGCTATGCGCCGGGGGACGGGCAAAGCTTGGTGCGGCAATTCAGCGGCACGGACTTCGAAAAGGAGGCCATCGAAAAGAGCGGCTTGATTCTGGTGGATGCGGAACGGCAGCGCCCCTACGACCGTTTCCGCCGCCGCATCATTTATCCCATCTCGAACGACGCGGGAAAGGTGGTGGCGTTCGCGGGCCGCGCGCTGGGCGACGACCAGCCCAAGTATCTGAACTCACCGGAGACGGCGATCTACACCAAGAGCCGGTTGCTCTATCACCTGGATCGCGCCGCGCAGGCCATCCGCAAGTTGGATTACGCCATCCTGGTGGAAGGTTACATGGACTGCATCGCGGTGGCCACAGCCGGCATTGAAAACGTGGTGGCGTCATGCGGCACCAGCCTGACGGAGGGGCAGATTCGGCTGCTCGGGCGCTACACACGGCGCGTAGTGGTGAATTACGATCCGGACTCCGCGGGCATGGCGGCGGCAGAGCGCTCCCTGGCATTGCTGCTGGAAGCGGGATTCGATGCCAAAGTGCTGGCGCTGCCCGGGGGTCTCGATCCGGATGCATTCGTTCGCAAACGCGGAGCGAAGGCGTATGGTGAGTTGCTGGCGGGCGCGCCTTCCTATCTCGATTACTTAACGGAGCGCGCCGCCCAGACCCACGATGTGCGCACCCCGGAAGGCAAGGTGGCCGCAGCCAATGCGGTACTTCCCTATCTCATCAAGGTGCCGAACCCCATGCTGCGCGCCGAGCTGGCGGGGCGGCTGGCGGAGCGCCTGCGCGTGGATGAGCGCTTGTTGCGCGACGAGTTGCGGCGCGCGGCGGGCGAGAAGCGCGGGGAAGTGCGCGTGGCGGAAGAGCCGGCCGACGCCAATCACGCCGTCAAGCAGTTGCTGCGCGCCTGCCTGGAAAGCGAAGAGGTGGCGGAGGACTTGTTGCCGGAAATTATGGCCAGTGGCGCGTTGGGCGGATTAATCGGTGAAAATATATTCACGCATTTGTGGGAAGCCCGGAAGCGGAATGAGAAACTGAATATCGCGGAATCCGAAGGGCTGAGCCCTCAGGAAAAGCGGCTGGCGTACGACGCCCTCTTCTGGCCGGGGGTTCCGCCGAATATGGAACAGGCTCGCGGATACCTGCAGGCGCTGAAACTCCAACGCCTGCAACGCGAGCGTGATAAGCTGCTCCGGGACATCGAAGCGGCGGTACAAGCTCAGGATCCCGCCCGGCTTACGGAACTGCAGCGTGCCAAGTCCAATATTGACAAAGAGTTACGAAAGCTGGCCAAGCCATAAAAAAAACCGCGCAAGTACAAACGAAATGCGCTATATTACATCTAATCTTGTGGAGCCGTAGCGAATTGGCGGCTTATATTCATCTGCTTCAGGACTGCCCAAGGTGGCACCGCCGAGGCCGGGAGAGGTGTGTCGCCTTTTTCCATTTCAATGCATTACTAGTCAGAGAAGCGTGGGGAGGCCATTGCTTTGGCGTTCGATGAGAAGTTCGACCAAGTTAATAAACTGATCAGTCTGGGAAAAGAGAAAGGTTACCTCCTCTACGACGAGGTGAACGACCTCCTGCCTTCCGACGTCCATTCCGCGGAAGATCTCAGCGATCTGCTTTCCATGTTCGATAACGAGGGGATTGAGGTGGTGGATTCCCCGCGCGGCAAGTCCGCGGAAAGCATCGCGCTGGATAAAACCGACGACATCAAGGCCGAGGAAGCGGGCGAGGACGTGGAGCTGGACCTGACCCCCGGGGCTCTGGACAAAACCAACGACCCGGTGCGGATGTACTTGCGGGAAATGGGCACGGTGCCGCTGTTGACCCGCGAAGGCGAAGTGGAGATCGCCAAGCGCATCGAGCGCGGCCAGATGAAGGTCTTCAAGGCTCTCTCCCGTTCTCCCATCGTGATTCAGGCGCTGTTTGCGCTGGCCAAGCAGCTCAAGGCCGGGGAACGATCCATCAAAGAAGTGGTGGTTTTTGATGACGACGAGCTGACCGAGGACCGTGTCATCGCGCGCTTGAAGGATGTGGTGGGCACCATCGATGAGATGGAGCGCCTCTACAAAAAGCTCGGGCAGTTGCGAACCAAGCGCGACGCCATTCCGCGCAGCAAGCGCCCGCGCGATTTCCGCCGCTACAGTTGGGCGGCGGCCGAGCACCGCATCCTGATTTCGCAGTTGCTGCGCTCCATCCAGTTCACCCATACGCAGCGCAAGGCCCTGATCGGGGCCATCCGCCTGGCCGTGGATGAAATGCGCCCCCTCGAGCGCGAGGCCAATCGCCTGGAAAAGCGCGTGGAAGGGACGCGCACCAACGGCAACAAGGATCTGCGCAAAGAACTCCGCCAGGCGCGCGCCAACGTGGAGGACTTTGAAGGCCGCATTCAAGCCACCACCATGGAGTTGCGCCGCAGCTACCAGAATATCGTCATGGGGGAAGAGCAGGCGGAATACGCCAAGCGCGAGCTGATTGAAGCCAACCTCCGCCTGGTGGTCTCCATCGCCAAGAAATACACCAATCGCGGACTCCAGTTCCTCGACCTGATTCAGGAAGGCAACATCGGCCTGATGAAGGCCGTGGACAAATTCGAGTACCGCCGCGGTTACAAATTCTCCACCTACGCCACGTGGTGGATCCGGCAGGCCATTACGCGCGCCATTGCGGACCAGGCGCGGACCATCCGCATCCCTGTGCACATGATTGAGACCATCAACAAGCTCATCCGCACGTCGCGCCAGCTTGTGCAGGAGTACGGGCGCGAGCCGACCTCGGAAGAAATCGCCAAGCGGATGGAAATCCCCGTGGTGAAGGTGCGCAAAGTTTTGAAGATCGCCCAGGAACCTATTTCCCTCGAAACACCGATCGGGGAAGAGGAAGACTCGCATCTGGGCGACTTCATTGAAGACCGCGGAGTCATTTCGCCCGCCGAAGCGGTGATCAATATCAATTTGAAGGAGCAGACGGAGTCGGTGCTGAAAACCCTGACGCCGCGCGAGGAGAAGGTCATCAAGATGCGCTTTGGCCTCGACGACGGCAGCGAGCATACGCTGGAAGAGGTCGGACAGAGTTTTGCCGTCACCCGCGAACGCATTCGCCAGATTGAGGCGAAGGCGTTGCGCAAGCTGCGTCACCCCTCACGCAGCCGGAAGTTGCGGGCGTTCCTTGATGCCACCCCGCGGGAGTAAAGCCTTCTTCTGTGGTAGAATCGACCCAATGCACCGGGGCTGTGTACAAGTTAAATCTATTTTTTTTGCGGGGGGGTCCGCACCTATGAAAGATTGCCCGTTCTGCGGTTACTCCAATTACGATCGCGCCACCGTCTGCCGCAAGTGTGATAATCCCTTTGTCATGACGGCCGGCACCGTTTACCAGGGCCCCACTTACTGGATCGGCCCGGAGCGCGGCAAGGCATGGCGGAGCCGGGCGCTTTCCATGATCGTTCTGGGGCTGCTCATCAAGGTTTACTGGGGCGGCTACGGGCCCTGGCCGATTATTGATCTTCCCATCCTCGTAACCCTGCGCACGTACCTGGAGCCCTTCCTGCTTTACGGTGGGGGCGTGCTTTACGTCTTCGGTTGGATCGCCAGCTACATTTGAACGGCCAGCCACCCATTGCCCGCTGTCTCCAGCGATAGTTCAATTCAAACCCAGCCGCCGCGCAACATCGTCACGCCGACGTTTGGCTATCAAACTTTGCGGGCGCAGGCGGATGACCTCATCGAGATCCTCCAGCTCACGCTGCAAGTCACCTTCCCGGTCGAGCAGTGCGGCGCGCTGCATATGCGCAATCGCGGAGTCAGGATCAATCTCAATGGCGCGGCTGAGATCCTGGAGGGCGCGCTGGTTGTCACCTATTCGCTGATAGGCGTCGGCCCGCATGCGGTAAGTCAGACCATTGTTCGGATTAAGCTTGATCGCCTGAGTGTAGTCCGAGATTGCCTCGTTAAGCTGGCCCAGATGGAAATAAGTCAGCCCACGCGCGGTGTAGAGACCCGGCGAATCCGGGGATTGCTGCAGACGACCCGTGTAATCTCTCAGCGCCGCCTCATTATCGGCGGCCATGGCAGCCGCGCGCGCACTCTGTAAGGCGGATAAGGGCGCCCGCGCCGGCTTGTTTCCTGCATCAACCATAGCTTGCCGGATGGCGTCGCTCACTCCCGCTTGCGTGAGCCTGGCGAGCCCCTCGGCGCTCGTGTCAAAGCTGCAAGCGGAGGAGCGGATATTGTTGATGATCAGGGAATCGGGCAGCTTCGCCTGGACCAACTTGATGATGTCGTCGTTGCTGAGCGTTTGGCCGCCCGTCGCCGGCGCCGGAGCCGCCGCTTCCGGCAAGGGTTGGGTTGATGCTTCGGGCGGGGTGTAAATATCAAACACCTGAGCGATGGTGTCTTCAACGTCCGGAACGCTGGCCGCTTGCAGGTAGCCCTTGGTGAAATCGAAGCTGACGACGGATTTGTAGGACCCCTCCGGAACCGCTCCATTGCACTCGCCACATTCGATGATGAAGAGGTTGATGCAATCTTCCCGAAGGTTGACGACGATCTTGCGAACATAGACTTTCCCGCCCTTGGGAACGGGCCGGACGTCTTTCCCGAAGTGCGCCAGAGCATCGGCTCTGGGCGGATACAACACACCATTTTTATAATCCGCCGTAGGGCTCTCAGAACTTGATGGGGGGACGCCAAAAACCCCGTCCTTTTGCAGAACCAGCACCGTGCCAGGTACGAAGGGATTTCCATTCATGTGCGTCACCTGGTATTGCGCCTCGAGTTGCTCCTGTAGGGAAGGAGGGGCGTTGCCCTGCGGAGCTGCGGACCACGCGCCAAGAACCATGGCAACGAGGAATAGCATGGCGATTTGGCTTCGGTGCTGCATGGTGGAATATTCCTAGTGGTCCGGAGGCGATTGCTCGGCCTGGATCTGCTGCTGGACTTGCGACTCGGCCACGGCTGCTTCCTTCTGTTGGTCTTGCAACCTGCTATCAACGTTGGCATCGGGCGTGGGAGGCGGAACTTCCCCTGGTGTCGTGGTGGTATCGTGAGCGGGCGGCAGACCGCTTTTGCCCTGGTTGCTGGCGAGCGCATCCAGCGCGGAATCGAGTTGCTCGTGGAAGTTGTTGTACATTTCCTGCAAGTCGATCGGTCCCACCAGGGCAATCGCCCCGGCGCCACAATCATGCGCCTTGCTGGCGAGGACGCTCACGCGCACCATGCCGTGTTCATCCGGGATGTCATCGAGGCGGGTAATGGCGTCCCCCGCGGTAAGCTCGCATTCCTGTCCGTTGGTGGTGGACACGGTGAGGTCGCTGGACACTACAAAGAGACGCTGAGCGGGGTCCAAGGCGGCCGGCGGATGGTCGGCGCCCATGGCCGACGGTGGAGCGTTGGGCGCGGGAGGCGGGGATGCATCGGCCTGCTCATCCGCGATTTGCCGGTCCACCTCCGCTTGAATTTCGCTCTTCACCTGCGGGCTGAGTTCGCCGGTATCGGAGCTCTCTCCCTGAGGGGGCGGGACGTGCTCGTCCCAAGGGCGACCTGTGCCGTCGGGCGCAGCATCTTGCCTGTCTTGGTAGGCGAGTTGCAAGTCCCCCCGTAGCAGGAAATCTGTAAGCCAGAAGATCGGAGAAGCGTACACGGGTTCGGCCACGAAATAGGGTCCGTAGTACACGTGCCACGGCTCCCTTTCCCATTCCCAGCGGTAATGGACACGGGCAAGCCACGGATGGCGGGCGTATCCATAAAATTCCCGATGGTAGTAGTGGCCCGGCCGATATTCGTAATAATGCACGCCATGGTAGAGGTGATCGCGGTAGGCTTGGGCGGAGGCATGGCCGCCGGACCAGAACGTCCGCTGAACGTAGGCCCGGCCATTACGGTTCAAATAGGGGCGCTCCAGGTAGCCGTGGTGCGGCCCCGAGCTGACCAGGCGCCGGCCGTTGCGTTCGGTCGAGATGGTTCGCTCACCGCGCAACCCATGATCGATGCGCAAGCCGGGGGCGCGAACGGAGCTGAGCTGGCCATTCGCGTGGTAGGTTACCGTCCTGCCGTCGCGCAGAGTTACTCTCTCTATGGCCCCATTTCGCCCTATTTCCATTCGCGAACCCTGGGGAGTTTCAATGATGCGGTGGCCGCCCGGCATGATGGTCATTCGCCCCGCGGGCACGGGCCGACCGTTGATGCTGACCAGCCCTCCCCGGTTTGGGTTCAAAACATGAACTCCCGGTTGTAACCCCCGCGGCGACACCGCCCCTGGTCCGCCAGTGTGTACACCTGATGGCAGGCCTACGTGCGACTGCGTCACCTGACCGGGGGATAGAGGCCTCTGCGGGCCTGCGGATGATGGTCTCTGGGGAATGGAGTGCGTTGGTGTCGGCTGTCTCGATGAGATTGGCGGATGGACGTTCGGCGCTTGCGGCGTTTGCGGCTTAATGGGCGCCTTAGACACCACCTTGGGTAGCGCCTTCGGCAGCGCCTTTTGTTGTAGGACCGACGGCAGGGGAGCCTTGGCGGCTGGGACTTGCGCCCCTGCCAGCGCAGGAACCCCCAACAGGCCCAACCACACCATGAATCTTAATGGACCTCTATCGATCGCCATCTTCGGCCTCTTTGCGATCTCCTGATTGCCGGGATCATTTCTCCGTAGCTGAGAGTGACACCTGCGGGGGGTAGGAGGGCTGGGAGGGCTCACCGCACCCTTCGCCTGGTGCTCGAATCAGGTGCGGACACGTTCTAGCATGGGTTTCAATTCAAGTCAAACGGCATCACTCCTCCCACCAATGCGGGCCGGCATGCCAGCCCCCTGAGGTTCGAACAAATCCTCTTCCTTTCCCCACCCAGTGGTATCATCAGCCGCGAATGGTTGTTCCCATGAAAGGAAGTCCTATGCCCACCTGGTTTTTCTTATGCAGAAAGTGGATCGCGAGCCTAGGGAGAAAGCCTGGGCAGTTTCTCCTGGTCCTTGGCTGTTCCATTTTCCTTTTTAGCTTTGACGCGGCATCCCGGAGCCGCGCCGATTCCGCCAGCCCCACTCCCGCAGGCTCCGAGCTCCGAGAGGGATTTCAGAATCCACCCATGTCCGCTCGAACCTTGGTCCGCTGGTGGTGGCCCGGCGGGGACGTGACGGATGAGGAAATCTCCCGAGAGCTTCGCCTGATGAAGGAAGCGGGGACTGGAGGAGTGGAGATTCAGCCTTTCAAAATTGGGCTTAATCCCAACCCCGCTGCCGAGGTGGCGGCGCGCGTGAACAACGTCTTAACGCCGGAGTGGTTCGGCCACGTCAAGCACGCCATTGAAGAGGGCCAACGTCGGGGGATGATGGTGGACCTTACGTTTGGCTCCGGCTGGCCCTTTGGCGGCTCGCACATTCCTCCGTATCTGGGCGCCAAATCATTGGACGTGGAAATGACTCCCCTGAACGGCCCATCGAGCTTCCAGGGCAAGATTCCCTGGGTTGCCCCGGACCCTGCCGCGCCGCCGGCCGGTCCCGCTTCCCCGCCGCGGCGAGACCCGAAGCTGTTCAAACTGGTCGCGGTGGTGGCCGTCCGTGGCACCCCAGCAGAGATTCAGGAGGTTCCCGCGCCGACGTACTTCCGAGCGCCCCGCAAGGTGGTGACCCGCTCCGGAAAGGTCGACCCGGAGTCCGCCGTGGTCTTAACGAGCCAGGTGACGCCTGACCACTCCCTGAGCTGGAATGTCCCGCCGGGAAATTGGCTGCTTTTCAGCTTCATTCAGGTGCCCACCGCCCAGCAAGTGACGGGTGGCGCGGGCGTGGGCCCGCAGTACGTGCTGGACCACCTGAGCAAGGCTGCACTCCAGAGGCACATTGACGCTGTCGGCGAGGCCGGCAAGAAATATTATGGCGACCAGTACGGGAAAGGCCTGCGGGCGATCTTTTGCGACAGCCTGGAAGTGAGGGGCGACAATGCTTATTGGACGGACGATTTCCTGGCGGAGTTCCAAAGGCTTCGCGGTTACGATCTGACTCCCTATCTGCCCTTGGTCAAGCGCCCCGGCTACGGCGATTCCACCTCCAATTATCCCTCCCTCCCCCTCTATGATGCGCCAGAGGTGGATGAGCGCATCCGGCATGACTACTGGCAAACGGTCGGCGAGATGATGACGGAGAATTTCTACCAACCGCTGATTGACTGGGCGGAGAAGAACCATCTTCAGGCCCGCATCCAGGCGCACGGATCTCCCACCAACATCCTGAAGGTCTACGGCCACTCGGACATTCCCGAAACCGAAGACCTTTACGATGCGGGCAATTACGATTTCCTGAAGTTCGCTCCCTCCGCCGCCCACCTCTACGGGCGCACCATCTCTTCCAGCGAAAGCTTCGTGTGGCAGAACCGCGACTACGAAACCACGCCGGAAAAGCTCAAGTCCTATGCCGACGAGCTCCTCACCGCCGGCGTCAACGAGATCATCTACCACGGCTTTCCCTACGAATACATGGATCGGCCCGAGCCCGGGTGGGACCCTTTCTCATCGAGTTACATCCCTGTCCAAACCTTCTCCTCGCACATCAATTTTCATAACCCCTTCTGGGAATACCTGCGGCCGCTCAACGACTACATGGCCCGCCTCCAGTACCTCTCGCAGACCAGCCACTTCGTTGCGCCCGTGGCTCTCTACAGCCACTACAGCAATTTTCCCAACGGGACGACGGACGACGACTACCCGCTGGAATTTTCCTTGATGGCCAATGGCTACAACTTCGATTTCATCAATGAAGACATCCTGGTGAACAGCGCGAGAATCGTCCATCACGAGCTGCGGACCCCGGGCAGCACTTATAAGGTCCTGGTCTTGAGAAACGAGAGCCGCATTAGCTTGGAACTCGCTCGCAAGCTCCACCAATTCTCGCAGGAAGGGTTGCCCGTGATTTTCGTGGAGGCCGCCCCCGCGGAGGAAATCGGGTTTCTCAACTACGCGGAAAAGGGCCGGGAAATCCGGCAATTGGTGGCGGAAATGTTGGGCGGCGTGTGGCCGGAAGGTGGGGGGGCGAGCATGGATCGGAAGAACGGCTCCACGCTCTTCGTAAAGGATTCCATGCGCGTGCCCGGTCTGCTGGAAGGCTTGTTGGGGATTCGTCCCAATCTCCGCTTTGAGTCGCCGCAGCCTGACATCTTTTTCGCGCAATTCGAACACGGTCCGCTCCGGCTGTATTTCCTGCGCAATCCCAAACCGGAGGCGCAGGAGGTGCGCGTTGGGTTCGACGGCACGGGAGCACCGGAGCTTTGGGATCCGTGGACGGGCAAGATCGCTCGCGCCCGCCAATACGTTCGAGAGGAGGGCGCAACGGCCATCGACCTCCATCTTGACGGGTTAGGCTCTGTGGTCGTGGCGTTGGGCGAAGCCTCAGAAACGCTGCACGTCCTGAGCAGCAACTTTGCGGAAGTGCGCGAAATCAACGGCCGCCTGATGGGTATTGCCCAAAATTCCGGAACGTATCGCGCTGCATTGAGTGATGGGAGGACAGTGCAGAAGGATATCGAAATCCCCGGCGCCCTGACTCTCGGGCCAACCTGGTTCCTTAAGGCCGTGGGTAAGGATAAAAACGGAAAGGAATACACGCGGGAAGCTTACCTGCCCGATCTGAAAGACTGGAGCGTGGTGCCGACCTTTAGGACTTTTTCCGGGAAAGGCCACTACACGCTCGATTTCCACCTTGCCGGACAGTATTTGCAACCTGGCTGGGTGGTAGATTTGGACCTGGGGGAAGTCCATGACGTGGCGGAGGTGTGGATCAACAGCCACCGGGCGGCGACTCTGCTGCTCCGCCCCTATCGGGTGGACGCCACTCCCTATCTTCAGCCGGGCAACAACCACCTGGAGATCATCGTTACCAATACACTCCGAAACCGGCTGGTCGGTGATGGGTTTACAGGCGATCCGAACTTCATCATCTTCAGGAACAGATCGTTTTATCTCCCCTCGGGAATGGTGGGGCCGGTACGGTTAGTGCCGAGTCGCACCGTCGATCTGCAGTGAGTTATCGCGGACTTTTCCCGTCTGTCCCCGCCCCCGGAAGTTGTAGTCTGCGGCGTACGGGTACCCCACAGATTGCGGTGGCGATGAAAAAAAACCGAGACCGTGGCTCCCCATCTACAAACCGATTTGCGATTTTGGCAAATAGAATTTACACTCGCATAATATGAATGAAGAGAAAAGGCGAGTTCCCCGTTATTCAGCTCGACTGCCGGCCACGATCAAGTTGCCGGGGGAGGACCCCCCCGTCGCCGTGCTGGTGGAAGACTTGGGCGTCCTCGGATGTTTGCTGGAGAATGGCCCAGACTGGGAGATGCACCAGGAATGCAGTTTTGCCCTGACCTGGAACGGTCGGGAATTCCAGGCCTCGGCGGTTATCGCCCGCCGGGGTGAGCACGGCCAAGTGGCGTTGGAATTCCGCGACATTGACCCGGCGAGCCAGCAAATGCTGCAGGAAGTCTGCACCGAACTTCTTATGAGACCGCTGGTGCGGCTGTCGAGGGATCACCGCTAGCCTGAATCCAGCAGCATGACTCGGGGAAACGAAGGGACAGAGGGAAAGTAATCCGCTCTTGTACCGCCCCACGCCGCGTCGGGCGCGAGTGGCGGTGGCGGATGCTGCGTACCCGGTGACGGGCCCGTCACGACATGCCGTCGTACGGGCATGCCACGGCATGCCCCAGGGCGCGCCGTGGCGTGCCCGTACGATTTTGCTGCTATCGCCGCGCAGGCAGGGAAAAACGTCCGGGTTCCCCCCGGTGACGTAACAGGGACAAAAAAACCAGGATAACTCCCCGTCTTTCCGCGTCCGCCCGTCCCCGTCCGCCCATCCCTGGCAAACTTGGGCATTGATTTTCTCCTCCCCAAGTTGTAGTTTTTCCGATTGATTTGGAATTGCGGAGGGTCCATTCTCATGAAACCTTTGCTGTGCCTTTCCTGTTTCCTCTTCTGGGCGGGAACGGCGTTCCCCAAGCATCCGGAATCTTCCACGCAAACCCTCGCGGAACGGTACGATAAGTATTCCTGTGCCGTGGTGCAGATTACGTTTGACGGGGGAACGGGAACCGGATTTTTCATCAATGCCCATGGCGACGTTTTAACGGCATCGCACGTGGCTCTCAACCGGGTGTTTTCGGAGCCCAGCGCCGACCAGGCGAAGATAGATATCGACTATAAGCCGGGGCTGCGAATCATCCATGATGGCAAGCCTCTGGAACCCTTGTCACTTCCCAAATTGCTACCTGCCGACGTTTTGCGCGCCACGTCGGATCTCGCCATCCTCCGCACGGGGCTGCCAACCGCTTGCTACCTTCCCCTGGATGAAAACCCCGGCGACGTGTACATCGGCCGTCACGTGATTGCGATCGCGTACCCGCTCTCCGTTCCCAGCAGCGCCCTTTATGAGGGTTTTGTCAGCGCCCGGTACCAACACCTTCCCATACCGATTGCGACGGTAAACAACAAACCCATATACCCCACCTATGATGTTCTGCGCATTCAGATGCCGTCTACGGCCGGAGCCTCGGGTGGTCCCATCATAGGAGACGATGGGCACGTGATTGGCGTACTTACCGAGAATCCCATCTTCTGGTCCAACGATCTAAATGCGCTTAATCAGCTCGCAGAGCAACAAGCCGGAGGATCCAATCCTGCCACTTCCGAGCCACCGAAAATGCTGGCACAGTTGGCATGGGTCATGAAGGAATTCTTAACCTCCGGGGCGGGGTTTGCGGTGCCGGTATCTTATTTGCAGGGGCAGGGGCAGGAGCAGAAGCAGAAGCAAGCACAATCTCAGACGCAGAAAGCTCGCCCCCCCACCGCAAAACCGTGCCGGCTCGGAGCGTTATTCGGCTGCTGGCAGCCACCCGCGCATTAGCGGAGGTATGAGGAACCTGGTGCCTGCCCCCGGTCCTGTCCCCGGTCGGCCCCTGGAACACGCATGCTCCCGCACGGTGTCGGGCGCGGGTGTGGCCTTCCCCCTCAGGAAACAGGGTCGGCATCCCGATTTACGGTTTTCGAAGCTCAATACCCTGACCGAACGTTTCAATTGAAGTAATCCCGGTTTCCAGCGCCAGACATTTTTGGGGAGCGGGGTGTCATCACCGACCCTGCCGCGACCGGCTAAGTATGCGGAAACATGCGATCGCCCTTCTTCGCCAGGCTTTACGGAACCCTGACGCCGAATTCCGCGACGGACAATGGGAGGCAATCTCCGCCCTGGTCCAAAGGCGCGCGCGGTTGCTAGTCGTTCAGCGAACCGGTTGGGGCAAGAGCTTGGTCTACTTTCTTGCCACGAGATTTCTTCGCGATCAGGGGGCCGGGTGCACGCTTCTGGTTTCGCCTCTCCTTTCCCTGATGAGAAACCAGATCGCGGCCGCTCGAAACATCGGAGTCAGAGCGGAAACCATCAATTCCAGCAACCAGGCGGATTGGCTGCGGATTGAGGGGGGACTGCGGGCAAATCAGTTTGATGTGCTCTTGATATCTCCGGAGCGACTGGCCAACGATGACTTGGGGCGGCGCGGGACAGACACCATATTTCCGATTTTTTCTGAGGCATATTAACCCTTCCGGCGTCATTCCGCCTGACCTTCCACGTTGCACAAGTAGGACCGGTTCCCGATCAGATCGGGAACCGCCCCTGCTTGCGGATTCCAGCGCCGCTTGACGGGCCGGCCGTCCCGGAAAGCGTCGGCAGACGAAATCCACCCCGCGTTGACGCTCAAAATGTTAGGTCAAGCCTTGAACCATGCTCTCGAACAAATAGGAAATATCGTGACGTCCCGCTTTCCCTGTCCCATTGGAGCACGTAGCCACGGTCAGTGATTTTCTGACCGTGGTCCCTTCCCGAGTTGCAGAACCTAAAATGGACTGTATCCGCCGTGATGGCGATGGGGCTATTACACGTGTGAGAAAAGACCACGGTCAGGAAATCACTGACCGTGGCTACGTGCTCCAGGAAAAGATCGTGGTCCCTTCCCGGGTTGCAGAACCTAAAATGGGCTGTGGCCGCCGTGATGGCGATGGGGGTATTACACGTGTGAGAAAAGACCACGGTCAGGAAATCACTGAGTGTGGCTACGTGCTCAAAATGTCAGGTCAAGCCTTGATCCATGCTTTCGAACAAATAGGAAATATCGTGATGTCCCGCTTTCCCTTGTCGCTCGTCACTCATCACTCGCCACTCGTCACTGTACTTGGCACTAGCCACTGCCCTCAGGACATGCGGGCAATCTGCGCGCGATGCCGCGCGGAGGCAATTGGGAACCCGACCGGCAAGCGCTGGCGGGGGCGAAGGGCCGCGGACCTCTGAGGTCCGCGCTATGCTGGCTCTTCCACGTCGCGGTCAAAAAGTAACGGAGGGCTCAGGTGCGGTTCTTCCAGCGGATGGGGTCGCGGCGTCCGTGCATGTACGCAATGACGATAATCGTTTCGCCGTAAACGCGAAAGAAGATGGCGTAAGGAAACCGGCGGAGAAGCGCTCGCCTTGTCTCTCGATGGATCACCGGGTAGGCTTTTGGATGGGTGGCGATGTCACGCAGGACAGCGTCCACGGCCGCCAGAAACTCCTCGCCCAGCCCCGCCCGCTGCCGTTGATACCACAAATACGCCTCCTCAACGTCAGCCGCGGCTGAGGGCCGAACGAGAAGTTGCGTCACGTCGTGCGCCCCCGAATCCGGCGAGTCACCTCTTCCCAAGGGATGCCGATGGGGCCCTCGCGGTCCAGTTCATCCAGCCGCCGGTCCAACTCCTCGCGCTGGGCAGGGGTCATGGGGATCGCCTCCGGCGTTCGGGAAAGGCTCTCCCAAAGCTCGTCCAGGAGCCGCAGCCGTTCTTCCAAGCTGAGACTTGCAATATCGATCGTGGCCATGCCCTCAGTATACCGCACCTTTCCCGTCTTTTTTACTCGTCACTCGTCACTCATCACTCGCCGCTCGTCACTGTACTTGGCACTAGCCACTAGACAGTAACCTGCCCTCAGGACATGCGGTCAATCTGCGCGCGATGCCGTGTGGAGGCAACACTGAGCTGAGGCGGCGAGCGCTGGCAGGTGCAAACCTACAAATGAGGTCCGCGCAACGCTTGCTCGACGTGTATAATAGCGCCGCGTGCCAAGGCTAACGTCAAGGCACCGGATCCGTGGTCGCTGAGGGCTCGCTGCTCCTAGTGATTGCGACCATGCGTCTGAACCGCTTATTCCTTTTTGAAGTTGATATCAGGTTATGGGACCTCGAACGCTTCGAGTTGCTGTAGCACAGATCGACTTCGCTCCGGCTTATCTAAGCCGTTCTGTTTCATATCTTCGTGAGCCTACGCTGATAGAAGAAGGTGAAAACACATTATCAGCGCTCGCCCAATTCCCTCAAATTCAAGAGTTGCGAGCAGAGATTAAAGCAGCCTGGCTTCAGCATGCCCACGCCAAAATCGCGTCAATACTCCACTTTTGTGCTAAGCGTAAAGTGAACTTTCTTGTTTTTCCTGAATATTCGGTGCCAGTCGAGATTCTGCCTTTGTGCAGGAAGACGGCAGACGATTCCACCATCGTCATTGTTGCGGGGAGTCACACGATTGCCGGTGAGCCTGGGAGCAAAAAGTTATATGAGGAGTCGGGGCTTGGGAGCCTGAATCTAAGTCTGGCTGATCCGGGCAGTGACATACGCAAGTCTGTATGTCCGATTTTCATCCCCAAAGCCGCCCCGCAGACAGTGGAGAAAGTGAGTAAGTCTGTTTGGGAAACAGACATGACAACTGGCAAACCGCTGTCCAGCCTTGTAGTCGTGATGGGGGGAATGGAGCTCCGGCTGGGGGTGCTCCTTTGTATTGATGCGCTTCGCCTCGAGCAAATCTCATCCCTGTTCCGGTCAGGCGAACCACCGGACTTCTTGGCGATACCTTCACTGTCTAGGAGCACAGAGCCGTTCGATTACGTGTCAAGGTTAAGTCTGATGAACGAAATCCCGTGCCTGTATGCGAACGGCGCCTCCAAAGGAGGTTCAAAGGTATTCGCTAGGTCGGGGGGGGCGACCCAGAGCTGGCCCGCGGAGAGTGACGGGCCAGAGAAGATACCGGAGAATCAGGAAGCTGTGGTAATTGTGGACGTTGACTTTGACGAGCAGTTCGAAACCCGTAGAACGGTTCGTCGTCATATTGGAATGAAAGTGATCTCCTACGCACCACTGCTTTTCCAGGGACACTCAGACCTGTGTGAGGATTTTGCGAGCCGACGAAGCCAATATATCGACCCCGGGACTGGGCAACTGCGCGCGGACGCTCGCCAACACCTGACCATGCTGACACGGGCAGATCCTGTTCTGTTTCCGTCGCTTCTCCAGATAAAGATCCGCCATTTAATCGATTCTGCAAATGTTGGCTCGCTAAGAGCGGAGGACGTACGGTTCTTTCTGGAGAGTGTCAATCTTCCCCCGGGGGTTTGCGCGACATTTGTGTTGAGGCAAGCCCTGATTACGAAATCTTCGAATGCAGTCATCGGGCTGACCCAACTACCTGGGAGCGTGTCTGAGCAGGATAGGATTTTCAAGGTGCTGAAGAACGTAAGCAAGCATAGGGCCCAACTGCCCCCCGGGGTACGGGCAGACTTGACGCCTCCTTCAAACTTGACTGGTACCCCAGGATCGGCGGATACAGAGCAGGAAACGGAAGCTCAGCAAGGCGCTTTCCTTGATCGGCAACTGGACCTGAACTGCGTAAGAGACTTCGTGAATGATAGCCATCTGCGAGTGTTAATTGTGGAGGGAATGAGGGGAATCGGCAAGAGAGCCACCGTGCGGCGGGTCTTTGTTGAGGTGCTGCCGCGATGGCGCTGCGTTTGGGTCAGCCTCTCGGATGGAATGGACTTCGAGCAGCTTATAGCCGAACTGGGCGGTAAACTGGGGCTCCCGGCAGAAAGTCTATTAACGGCAGCCGACGCGGAAGCTCTGGCCGCAGCAATAGTTACCCGTATCGATTCCCTAGAAGCCACCGGAATCGTGGTAGACGATTGCGAGCATTTGTTAAGTCCAGATGGGTACTTCGCTGACGACCGCACCAGAACCTTCCTCGTTACACTCGGGTCGACGCCCAGCAGACGAAATGTGAAAGTCTTTCTTATCTCAGACAGCTTCTTGCCTCTGCCTAGGACAGAAGAGTCGGCTGCGAGGGGAAGACAACTTCGCAGTTTAGAGGCCAGACACGCGCGAAACCTATTTGAATATTGGCTTAGGCTCCAGCGAGACGAACTAAGAGGGCAGCCCCTAGAAATTCCGGAGAAGTTGATTTCCTTCCTGCACGGGCATCCTTTAGCCATAAAAATCGCCGCGAGGCTTTGTGTAGATTACCCCCCCGATAAACTAATTGGCGATCTATCGATTTTCAAGAAATTGCGAAAGGCGATTGTGGACGTTCTCTTGGATAAGATGGTCTTAGCTGGGTCTCAGAGGTCATTTATTGAATTTGCGAGCGTTTTTCGAACCGGAATATCGGTTGAGGCTTTCCGTCTCTGGGGTGGCGATGCTGCCCTGTTGGCTCTAGACTCAGTCGTGGCCAAGTTTCTGCTGGAACTGGCTGAGCAGCAGTATTGGATGCACCCAGCCGTCGCGCATTATTTCTACGAACAAGCTCCTCTTGACCGCGTGCGTGCATACCATAAAATAGCTGCCTCTTTTTATCGGCGTGCGTATGATAAGAGCGAGCTTAAGGACCCGGCGCTGATAGTTGAGGCAATATACCACACCGCGTCATCGGGGGATCTAGAAGGAGCAAGGTCCTTAGGTATCCACAAGGAACAACTCCGTGCGCTTGCAAGGTCTGCATATAGGCGGCGAGACTGGGAAACATCCATAATCTTTTTTGAGGCTATCTCTCGAATCGATCCCAAAGACGAAGACACAGAAGCACATATGGCACTCTGTTTGGGTAGGCAAGCACGCTGGGCTGAGGCGGACAAGCATTTTGAAAGAGCTACTCGGTCGAAACCCACCTGCTGGATTCTTCAGTCTTATGGTGCCATTAAAGCTAACGGTGGCCTTTTGACGGAGGCTGAAGAACTTCTTTATCGTGCGTTGGAATTGAACGACCGCGATTCGGCGACATTGGCGAGTTTGGCGATGTTAAGAATTGCCCAAGGCCGAGGTCATGAAGCCGAGAGCCTTTTCCAAAATGCACTCGAAGAGAATCCAGAGAATTCGTTCGCTGTGAGTAACTATGCCAAGTTCTTAGCCGACCGAGGACGCAAGCAGGAGGCCAAACCATATGCTGAGTTGGCTTGCGAACTCGAACCGCTTAACCGTAACGCGCGGGACCTTCTGAGGAAGCTCCAAGCTGAGGAGGAAACTCGATCCTAGCCCGCATCCGACCAGGTAGCATAGAGTCAGGCGCTGTTTGCCTTACTCTGCAGTTCTTAAAATGATAAACTGCACATGCCAACTAATATCCGATGACGAATAGCCGCGGAGTAATGCCGCTCGGAGCGACATAACTCCGCGGTTGCGGTTGGAGCCACATTAATCGCGGCTACCCGCCGTGCGGCGAGTGCCTTTTGGTTTTGATTTTGCTAGTATGCTTGCAGTACTCGATCCTATTCCCTCCCATAGGAGGCATGATGACCAGAAGAATTCTGCTGCATTCTATTCTCCTGATGCTAACGCTGACCTTGACCCTAGTCCCTGTTGTACTCGCGGACGGAGGGAAAGCCATGGATGTTAAGTATCGAGGTTTTGCGCGGTCCCAAGCTGGAAATACTACATTCGACTTCAACATCACAACCAATCCGGCCATTTTTTATCTGGGCACTGTCAACGGCAAGTACCATGTGTTGCTGATTCGCGTTGATAATGGGACTGACATGCCTCTTAATCTCGCCAAAGATCAGGACACCATTCTGCTGCGATTTGATCACGGGCAGGTTGTCAAAGGCCTGCTCGCGGTCGACCCGGCCACGTGGGAAGGCCTGGAAAACGAAGTGCGCAGGGCAGTCGCTTATCCGAAGGTTGTCCCGCCTCACGAAGAGGAGGGAATCTGTGTCTTCGTCCCTGTAAGTGACGTAATAGGTCAGCAAAAAAGGCTGGAGATGCCGGGCCTAGTAATCTACAACATCAAGAGCCTTGGAAGGCCTGTTGAGCTGCGCCAACCGCTTTACTTGAAATAGGAATCAATGCTTTCAAGATTTGTTGAACTGATTCTCGACCATCTCAAGGGCAAGTCTTACTGGCCGCTCATTGAACCGGTTTATACCCTACTGGCACTGTACGTCGTTTCCGGTGTGATTGCCTACCAATATATAGAGTGGCGGTACCACTTTACTCCTGAGCTCAGTACCTTCATTCATAGCTATATCGTCAAGCAGATCAGCGTGGTCTTTCTGGCCTTCGCGTTGCTGGCGCTTGTCTTAGGGACAAACTGGAAAACGGTAGTGCGCGCAGAAGTCAGCACCAGGCTCGGCGGCTGGTTCCGCACTGGGGCGAGGAAGTTGGTGCTTGCAGGAATAATCGTAGTGATCGCGACCGGAGTATTTCTCCACCTCACTCCGCATCGCGTCAGCGAAATCAAGATTACCTTCCTCGAGAATCCCACATCGTTCGACGAATATGCATTCGCCTACATCGTTTATGAGCTGAATCGCTCCCAGACGGATTGGCACTTTACGCTCGATTCGGACATCTTCAATCCCGACTCACTGACGAGCAGCGAAATCGCGCAGTGCGGCGAGGATTCGCTCTGCTATGCAAAGCTCATTGCTGAAGGCCAGCCGCTCATCGGAATTACCGAGACCGGCTTCGAACAGGGGTCCTTCTGGGTCAATTCCGGTAGCGTCTCGGTAATATCCGCAGGCGATTGGAAAGAATTTGAGCCACCTAGCATGTATGAATACCTCAGTTATTCCTTGATCGTGCAAAGCACTGTCATTCATTTGAACAGCAACTGCAGCGGCCTGCCGGCAGGGGCATTCCAGAACTCGCGGGTCTCATACGGTGACCTGTTTGAGTTCATGCCGCGGCGCCATGAGTTGAAGGCGGGAATCCTCGCGGCCCATCTGAGTCGCCGGGGGCAGGAGCTCCTAGCCAATTGCTTCGGGCTGGAGTATATGAACACCACTGACCGCCTGCTCTCGCTGGATTGGCTGCACTCCGGCCGCGTCCACCACAACCTGGGAAAGTACTTCGGAATAGAACCTTAGAAGAACCGGGTGATCGCAAGATCTGAAGACCTTCAGAACAGAGATGAACTGCGTTGCAGATGTTGGAAGAATCAGATGATCCAGCGGATGTCTGACCACCTGACCTGTTCCGACTTGCCCTTTCGTCTATCGACCAGCCGCGCTCAGTGCAGTTCTGACCGCAAGCTTTTCTGATCCCTGATCCCCCAGCGGCAACGGCACGTCGGGGGAAAGCAGTGGTTAGTGGCTAGTTGTTAGTGGCAAGAGGAAGGACCAAAGAGCGAAACTCTCACTCGTAGGTGGTAGGTCGTAGGCGGTAGGTGGCAGAAACGGTGCCGAGCGCGTAGCGCCCGCTTTATGTGATAATATTGGTTCATGGCAAGATAGCTCGTTGCTGAATTCAATGACGAGCAGAGGACTTCGATGGCGGCGCATAAGCACAATGTTGTTTACGTAGTCCTGCACGATGGGAGCTGGGCGGTGAGGAAGCCGAACGCGGACCGCGCGAGTGGCGTGTACGCCACCCAGCGAAAGGCCGTCGACCGTGCGAAGCAGTTAGCCGGCAACGGGACGGTCCACATCCAGGGCAGGCACGGTATGCTTCGGTCCATCACACCCTTTGAGGAGTAGCCTCTTCGACTTATCACTTTGGAACCCGAACGTTTCACTTGAATTGGGCCTGGCTGAAGGGCTTGGCAAAAACTATTACATTTTGGTCAACCGCAAACAGTCTAAGGACGTTCCCTCCGACATTAGAGGGATTCAGAGAATTGAGTACTCCTCAGTTGAGTCTCGTGAAACTGATGGGCTGCTTCCGAATCTTGCACGTTATTTGGTCCGGGATCTAACACACCCCAGGCACATTTGGGGCAAGCTGTCGAGCACTCACAGGGACAAGAAGTTTTATTTGTCTTTGGCCATCCTTGCCCATTTTAGGGACCACGAGCGGCTTTCACATGGGGATATTACGCGGATCTCCCAGGGCTTGTATTTGAGAAAGGATGCGCAGGAGGAAGTTCTTCACATTTTGGAAGAACAGAAGCTCATTTCGGCAATTGGCTCAAGGTTAGGAGCTAGGCTGGCAAAACGAATCTATCCGAAGGTACTGGAATTGGCGTAAAAGCCGAGGTAAGCCGCTCTTTCCCCTCGTGATCGAACAGCGTACTCAGTTCTTTCTCCAGCCTTGCTCTTGCCATCTTCGCGTAGGAAGCGTCGATCTCAACTCCAATACTGTTCCGGCCGCATTTGGCAGCGGCTAGCAGAGTGGTCCCTGTGCCCATAAAGGGGTCAAGAACCGTATCGCCAACAAAGGAAAACATCCTCACCAGACGGTGAGCCAATTCCTCAGGATAAGGCGCGGGGTGATGCTTCGTGGATTCTCCCATCAGGCCGTTCCAGACCTGCCGGAACCATTCCTGGTATTCTTCCTTGGTCAGCTTGGAAGCTTCGCGCTGTTCGTCGGTCGGTTGGCGATAACCCCCGAGCTTTCGAAGCATGAGGATAAATTCCACGTCGTTCTTGATAATGGCGTTCGGCTCGTAGGGCTTTCCCAGGAAGCTGGAACCGTTCTCGACCTCATAGTTGGCGTTCGAGATTTTGTACCAGAAAATCGGGCTGAGATTGTCGAAGCCGATCTTCCGCGCCCGCACCACGATGTCAGCGTGCAGGGGCATGACGGAGTGCTTGCCGTGGCGACGGCGTGACAGGCAAACATCTCCCACAACACAGACCAAGCGGCCTCCGGGGGCGAGAACTCGGAAAGCATGCTTCCACACTTTGTCGAGCTCGTCGAGAAAAGCGTCATAATCCTCGATGAGTCCAAGCTGGTCGTTGTGGTGGGGGTACTCTTTGAGTGTCCAATAGGGAGGGGAGGTAAGGACCAAGTGGACAGACCCCGAAGGAATCCAGTCCAATTCCCTCGAATCTCCGCAACATAATGTTGAAGTGGTCTTCGTGAGCGTGGCCTGCATCAAGTCGGATTGTATCAGAGTTGGGCCAGCCCGCAAAGGAAGCGGATCGGACGTTTCCGTCTCGCCCGAAATGGGTAGGGTGGCCATCGGGTGAGCGGCTTCCACGCGTCCTAGCTCTAATTGCTCCTGCATCGATTATATTATCGGCTGATCCCCACTTCTGCATTACGGTTTTTCGGGAAACCGGCAAAGGCGCCCTATTTCCGATTTTTTCTCAGGCATATTGACCCTAACGGCGTCATTCCGCTTGACCTTTCACGTTGCACAAGCAGGGGCGGCCCAAGGGCAGTGGCTAGTGGTTAGTGGCTAGTGGCTAGAGAAGGCAAAACCCCAAGACGAAGTGCGGACAGCCGTGCACATTCACATTCAACCCGGCGGCCCACGGGAGAGCAGTGGCTGGTGGCTAGTGGTTAATGGCTAGGAAAGGCAAAACCCCCAGGCGAAATGCGCGCAGCACTGCACGTTCACGATCAACCGCGCGGCCCACACTATCCCGCTTCGGTTATCGGCAATTTCCGGTGACGAAATGAGTCAATCTGAGGCGGCAGGGCCGACGCTTACGCGCCCTCTTGCCCCTACGAGAGGCGGTTCGCGACCTGTCCCGATTTGATCGGGAACCGCCCCGACGTTAGGATCCCAACCGCGCGCACCCCCCCGCATCGCGGATCGACAGTTTTCTGAACCCAATTTGCGTCCCGTGCTCGCCCTCAGGCGGAAAAGGCCCCGGGCGAGGGTTACGACGGGTGAACGAGGTTTACGCCGGGCCGAACGCTGTTCGGCCCTACACACGCCAGCGCGGCGAGTGCGCCGCGCCTCCGCCGTGACACAGGCACTCTTGCCTGTGTCCAATTCACCGCCCGTGGCGGTGCAGCCCCTCGCACAGCCAAGAGTGGCTGTGCCACCATCGCTCATGCCCCCTCGTAGGCCGCCCCACACTTCCCCTTAGCAGTTATCGGTGGTTTTTCCATGACGATGAGCGGGTTTTTGGCGAACAGCGTGTGGGCACAGGCCGACAGCCTGTGCAGTGCACAGCCAAAAGTGGCTGTGCCACTATGGCCGTCGCGGCCATGATCGGACACGGGCGGGGACGCCCGTGCCACGCCACGTGGGGCGAGCGGTCGCTCGCCCCAAGGCCGAACGCTGTTCGGCCCTACCATGCCGGCGACCGCGGCGTCGGACGCGCCGCGCTGGGCCGCGCTCCATTTTCTCACTGTCGCGCCGGCCACACTCCCCCGCATCGTTATCGGCGGTTGAGGTGAAGAGGATGATGAAATCTGCGCGGTCGGAAAGAAAACCGGGACACGATCTTTCCGATTTTTTCTCAGGCATATTAACCCTTGCGGCGTCGTTCCGCCTGACCTGCCACGTTGCACAAGTAGGACCGGTTCCCGATCAGATCGGGACAGGTCGCGACCTGTCCCGACGTTAGGATCCCCGCCGCGCGCACTCCCCCGCATCGCTGATCGACAGTTTCCGACGAGAGGATGACCACTTCAGCGAGCGGCGTCGGGGCGAGCGGTCGCTCGCCCACTTGGCGTCACGGCCAGGATGGCCGTGCTAATTCCCCCCGCGTGACACACTTCCCCACATCGCTTATCGACAGTTGGCAATGAGCGGATGAACCAAATTGCAAAAGCATCTGCGGCTTCGCCGTGGATTCGAGGTTGTCGATTCGCAGAGCTTCGCTCTGCAATCCGAGGGGGTGGAGGGGCGGTCGAAAGGAGAAAAGCGGGGCACCAAATTTCCGATTTTTTCTCAGGCATATTGACCCTTGCGGCGTCATTCCGCCTGACCTGCCACGTTGCACAAGTAGGGGCGGTTCCCAATCAGATCGGGACAGGTCGCGACCTGTCCCGACGTCAGGATCCCAGCCGCGCGCGCGAATACCTGGCCTTGGCCCGACACGGGAGACGGCAGAGGGTAGAGGGTAGGTCGTAGGTGGTAGATGGGGAAATACACAGGAAGCCGTGCTGATTCCTCCTGCGCCTGCTGGAAATCGCCACCGTGAATCCGAGGCCCTGAAGCGCCCCGCCGCCGACAAAGAATATTCCTTCATCTTCCTGCACACTTCCGCCGATAAACGAAGCGGGGGAGTGTCGGGGGCACTGCGAGGGGGGAACGGGTGGGCGGTACTCAGAGCTTGTACTTCGGGGCCGTTACCTCGTCACTCATCACTCTTCACTTGTCACTCGCTGCCGTGTCGGGGGCACTGCGAGGGGGCCAAGGACGGGAAACGGGACGTGGGGCTCGGGCTCTCACTCGTCACTCGCCACTCGTCACATGCCACTGCCTTCTTCGTGTCCGGACGATTCCGAAGCGCCGCCCCCCTATATCTCAATCCTCGACCTTCCAGAATTTGCGGACTTTGTGCCCGCTGAGGGGGCGTGTCGGCAAGAAGATGGTTCCAGTTTTCGTCCTAACTTGTTGAAAACAAATTAGAAGAACGTGTATTGCGTCTAATTCAATGAAAACAAATAAGATACAATAGGTTGTCAACCCTAGTGTTTTGCTTATGACCGGGCAATTGTGGGGAGTTGCGGAATATCCATAATCGCAGGAGGGCGCTCACCGGGCCAGAAGAGCGCGCTGGGTCACGACGTCATACCTATTCGGCGGTGGCCCGACAAGGCAAAACCCCAGGGTAAAGTGCGGGCAGTCGAGTGGTGTTTCAGATAGGCCCAAAAGGAAGGCAGGGGCAGCGGCGGGTTGAGTTGAGGTGCCTGCCGCTTGCCCCTGTGGGAGGTGAGCTTGAGATGAGCTTATCGGTGTCCGCCGCCATGGCCGCCGCCGGAACTGTGGCCGCCACCACCACCACTGCTGTGCGGCGCGGAATAACTGTGGCCTCCACCGGAAGGCGCCCGGCTACCGCTGGAAGAGCCGCTGCTGGGAGCGCGCTGGCGCATGACGGGCCGATTCAGATTGAGCGGCGGGCGCGAACTGCTGTTCCCCGAGTAACCCCGCGAGGAGTTCGAGTAGCCTTGCCACGCGCTGCGCTGATTGGACTCGCCGGATCCCGTCCGCCCGCTGGTGTAAGGGTTGGGGCTGGCAAACCGCTGCCAACTCGGGCTGCCTTGACTGGTCGGGGCGCTTCTCCCCTGGAATGCTGAACTCGCGCCACTGCCCGCCAGCGCGCGGCCGGAGGTCGAATACCGCTGCCAGTTGTAAGAGCCTCCGGCGCCCGCTTGACCGGTTGGCGCGCGACCCGTGCCCATGGAGTTCGAACGCGCTCCAAAGTTTTCCGTGTTTCCAGCAGGACGCCCGGTCATGTTGTAAGTGCGCCCTGCCGAGGTCGCGCTGCTGCGGGAAAAGAAGTGCTCGCCACTCGCTCCCGCCGATCGATTGCTGGAGAAGTTCGCAGCACGGCCGCCCAGACTGCCCTGGGTGTGCGCCACGGGCAGAGCGCCGCGCATCATGCTGGCGCTGCGTAGCATGTTTTCGCTCACCGGCATGGAACGCCCCATGCGCCCGCTGGCAAAGTCCTGCGCAGAGACATTCCTGACAGCGCCCCGTATGCGTGCGTCGGTCCCCACGCGCTCCAGGTTCGAGCCGTAAGCCGGCCCTCCCGCACGGACGAAGCCGGCGCCATGAAACTCGTTGAAGTTCATCGCGGCAAAGCTGTGGCCCGCTCCGAACCAGGGGTGGAAAATGTCACGCGGACCCAGCGCCAGCCAGCCAATCGAGCCAAAACCAAAGCCCACGCCGAAGCCCCGTCCAAAGCCGAAGAACGAAACATAACCGGGCGACCAAATTCCGCCACCGAAGCCCCGGCCCGGCCACCAACGCCAGCCGCCTCCATACATGAACCAACGGCCATAGTGGTAAGGCGCCCAGCCCCAAGGCTCGTAGGAAATCCAAGTGTATCCCCAGTAAGGCTCATAACCCCAATAACCGGCGCTGTAGGGCACCCAACCGGCATCCACTTGAGGCGTCCAGCACCAACCGTAGTCGGGAACCTCACTCCATTGGCCGTAGGCATCGAGATCGCTCGAGCCGGTGGCCTGAGGATCAGTGTGCTGCCAGGCTTGCGCGCTCTGGATCTGCCGGTCGCGGTCGCCGCACCACTTGTCGAAATCATCTCCGCCTGGAGCGGGGTCAATTTTGTACTCGGGATTGTCCGCGCCGTGAATTTGAATAGTCTGGCCGGCCTCAACCTTGGTGCTCCCTTGGTTGGTCAGGACTTCCGCTTCGCCCTGGCGCACAATAAGCAGGGTCTCCGTGTCGGAATTCACCTGAATGCGGTAAATCCCCGGCGCCAGCGGATGGACTCCCATGTTCGGGGTGTCAATCTCCGCGTCCGCTTGCGTGCCCCGGTAAACGGTGTAGTCCACCAGGCCCGAGGCCAATTGGATGTTGATCTTGCTCTGCTCGAGGTCCGCAATCTTGGCATCAGTGCGCTGGTCGAGCCGCATGATGTTGGCAAAGTCGAGCTGGACTTCCGTCCGGGACCGATCCGCCGTCGCCACCTGGTCGCCAGGAACCAAGGGGGTGTTTACCGTAGCCGCCACCCACTGTCCGGCGTCACCGCGCATGGTGGTAACGTCCCCATGAATCACGCTGATGCGGGCGACCGCCGTCTGCGGCTGGGTGGGCTGGGGCGGCTGCCCCTCGTCCTCAGCACGAACCTTGGGGGTGACAAAGAGCCCCATCGTGAGAATTGCGAGTGTGATCAGGAGGAATCGGTTTTTCATGGCCCACCTCGGTCGAACGTCCACGGTCGAACTCCTAACTTGCGTCCAGCCTGCATAGGGCAAGACACATGCCAAACCCAGAAATGGCTAATATCATTTATCTATTTGCAGGTCAGTGGGTTGGAGGGCATTCTAATTCTGCGGCGGAAAATGCCCTTCGCCAGACCCTGCCTAAATTCAGCCGATTGGTGGCCCTTTTCGGCCAGTAGCGGGGGATTTTGCGGTTATCCACTTGCCATGTCAATAAGGCTTTGCAAAAGGGCACAGTCCTCGCAACCCTTCTGCGGCTGGGGAGGGCGCTTCCGGTCGTAGATTTCGCGAACCTTGGCGAGTAGCAGGGGAATTCTCTCCGGCTTTAAGTTTACCGGCCGGATGTGCGCGCTGAATTCCATCAGGAACCCTGAGTCAGTCAGGTTGGCATCTTTCCTTGACGTGGCGTCGTCAGTAACCGGCTCCGTGTAGACCAGCGCCAGGCCTGACACCGGCGCAAACCCTTTCTGCTCGCCGATCACCGCGTAGGCGTTTAGCTGTACCTCGTACATCGGAAACAATTCATCCTGGTGCGTCGTGAACTTGGCGGTTTTGTAATCGATAATCACATGCGAATCGTCGTGCATCACCAGGATGCCATCCGGCGTTCCGCGCAGGATGACATTGCTTTCCCGGTGGAGGATGCTGAACTTGCTGTAGTGCGGAGGATTGCGGTATCCCTTGATCTTGCCGAGTTGGCTCAACCACGGAGGCGCGCTCTGGTGGCGGTCGAACCATCCGTGCACCAACCGCTTGCCGTAAGCATCGATCGAGCTGAAGATGCCGGGGAAAATCTGGTAGGGGATTCCCTCCGCGTGCATTGCAATCCAGAAGCAGCGCGGGCAGAAGCCGGGCATGGCCACCCCGCCCAAGTTCTTGGCAGAAATTGTAATCGGTTCGGACATGGCCTTTTCCTGCGTCGAGAAGTGAATGATGAAGGCATTGTACGCCACTCGGGCGGAAGAAGATTATGAATTCTGGATTCTGCATTTTGAGGGTTAGAAATGGTTCGATGAACCGATGAGCCGATGACCCGATTCTATGATTTAATGGTAGGTTCGCATCGAGGCCCTCATGCCCGGTTTTGATCTCAAGTTCTATCTCGATCGTTTTCCCGAAGTGTGCAAGCAAAAATTCGGGCGCACTTTTTCCTTCCGCGCACTGGAAAAGAAGTTCGAGCCACTGTGTACGGGCAATCGATGGCTGGCGGCGAAGGACGTCCTGAACATTTTCGATCCCACCGCCACGCCCTTTGGGCGCTATTGGTCCAAGCCCAACGATAAGGAGCTTGACCAGGTGCTGAAGAAAGCGAGGCTGGTGCTGGGTCCCTCGCCTGCCGACCCGCGTGAACTGGTCCGCCGCGCCCTCGATGTGCTGCACAGCATCGGGATCGCGTCCCTCGTCCTGCGCTTCGTTCATCCCGATCGCTATGGGATTTTTTCGACACCCATCATGAATCTCCTTCAGGTGCATCGGCCGCGCACCATCGACCTCTACGTAGCGTACTGCGACGAGCTGCGAGCCTGGAGGGAACATTTTCGCCTGGAATCCGTGGCCGACACCGAGACCGCCCTGTGGACCTACCACGAACTTGTCGCGGGGGAGACGCACACCAGCGAGGTTTCCGCCGCGCACGCCGCCTTTGACGCCGACGTTTGGATTCAGCGCCGCCGCGTGGCGCAGGTGCTGCGGCCCTTTCTGCGCAACTACGGGCCGCTGGAACTGGCGCGCATTCTGGTGGAAGAGGAACCCAAGCTGGCCGGCAAAATCGCCGGGGAAGAATATGAGCGCCTGCTTCGCGTCGCCGCGCGCGAACTATGCGGCGGGATGAACCTGAACGTTCGTGGCGCGATTGAAATCCTTTTTGATCGCCTCGCGGAGGATGGCTACATTTCGCTGGAAGACAAGGCGCAGCTCGACAAAGCCTGGCGAATCCGCAACGCCGCCGTTCACGCCGGACGCCCTCCTGACCCCGAGCAGGTGGACAACATGATCGACACCATCGAGCGCATCTGCCGCCCCTGGGAAAAACCGCGGTAGGGGCACGGGAGTGGCATGGGATGGCCCCAGGTGAAAAATCCGCGAACTTTTAATTTGTAAATTTGCTCGGCCCCCGGCGGTCGATTGTGGATATTCCGAAAATTCCCACTACTCTCAGAAAAACACCGAGGCCGAAAACGTGATCGCTCAAAGGGTCCCGGAGGGTGTCACGCCGTCCCAATTGCGGACACATCGATTCCAAGACCGGACAGTGGGCGCTCCTCAGACTCCGCAAGCACCGCGTAACACATTGTAAACAAACAGCTTATTAAGAACGAAAGTGGCGGGCAAATTGCCCTAAATCCCCCTTAGGCGTGCAAGTAGTTGCTTGCAGAAGACTTAAGCTTCCAAAGAGGTGCTGGATGGGGACGCTGATCCACGACATTCGCTATGGCCTGCGCGTGCTGGCCAGGAATCCCGGCTTCACGGCGGTGGCGGTGCTGACGTTGGCGCTGGGGATTGGCGCCACGGTGGCCATTTTCAGCGTGGTTTATGGAGTACTTCTGCGGCCCCTGCCTTATCCCCAGCCTGACCGCCTCGTCGAGTTGAACGAGGTGAACAGCCATGGCGGGCGGATGAATTTCGCCGACCCGAATTTCGCCGACGTGCGCGCCTCCAGCCAGGCGCTGGACGGCGCCGCGGAATACGCCGCCTGGCTGGAATCGGTGGCCGGGGCCTCCGAGCCTACGCGCACCATGACGGCCTCGGTCTCGCGCGATTTCTTTCCCCTGATGCGCGTGCAGCCGGTGCTGGGCCGGGGTTTCGCGCCCGAGGACCAGCATTTCGGCGCCGCCCCCGTGGCCCTGGTGAGTTACGGCTACTGGAAGCAGTATCTGGGCGGCCAGACCGATCTCACGCGCCTCAAGCTGAACATTGAAAGCCAGAGCGTCTCCGTGGTGGGAGTGTTGCCCGCCGGTTACCGTTTTCCCATGGACAGTGACCTCTGGGTGCCGCGCGAATTGTGGGAAACGCTTCCCAGCCGCACCGCGCACAACTGGCACGTGCTGGCCCGCCTGCGCCCGGGCGTGCCACTAGCCTCGGCGCGCAGCGAGCTGACCGGAATCGCCCGCCGCCTGAAGCAGCAATTCGGCAAGGATACGATGATGGAGGATATCTCCGCCGTGCGCTTGCAGGATTTCCTGACCAGCGATGTGAGCAAGCCGCTTTACATTCTGCTGGGCGCGGTGGGATTCTTGCTGCTCGTGGCGTGCGCCAACGTGGCCAACCTGCTGCTGGCCCGGGTGGCGGCGCGGGAGCGCGAGTTCGCCATTCGCGTGGCCCTGGGAGCGGGACGCCTCCGCCTGGTGGGCCAATTCCTGACGGAGGCCATGCTGCTGGCCCTGGCAGGTGGAGCCCTGGGCGTGCTGCTGGCGCAATGGGGAGTGGACGCGCTAGTGGCCATTGCCCCTGCCAACCTCGCCCCCCCGGAGCATGTCGCGGTGAACCTGCCCGTGCTGCTTTTTGCTTTGGGGATGGCGGTGGCGGTGGCGCTGAGCCTGGGCTTGTTCGCCGCGTGGCGCGCCGCCCGCGGTGACACGGAGCAGGCCCTGGCCGAACGCGGCCAAGGTTACCTGGGCACGGTGCACGGGCATCGGCTGGGGCGCGCCGTGGCGTCCGCGCAACTGGCCATTACCCTGGTGCTGCTGGTGGGCGCGGGACTGCTCGGCCGCAGCCTGCTGCGCGTGCTTTCCGTTGACCCGGGTTTCCGCACCGATCACATCCTCACCATGGACCTGGCCTTGCCCGAAGCGCCCAACATGACCCCGGACGCGCCGCAAGCCAAGCAGGATGCGGCCAAGGCGGAGCGCCTGGGATTGCTCAATAACCTCTTCGCGCAATTGCGGGCAATCCCCGGCGACTCGGAAGTGGGAGGCACCGGCGGTCTGCCGCTCAGTGAGGACCTTGCCGACGGCACTTTTGTGATGATGAATCCCGGTGAAAAAGTGCCGGGCATGGACCAGCTCGAGAAGTTATTCCAGGACACCACGCGCACCGGCGATGCCGATTATTGCGTGGCGAGTGAAGGCTATTTTCAAGCCCTGGGCATTCCCCTGCTGCGCGGCCGCATGTTTGCTGATTCTGACACCCTGAACTCGCCGCACGTGGCGCTGATCAGCCAGACCCTGGCGCGGGAGAAGTGGCCCAACCAGGACCCCCTCGGCCATACTTTGGAATTCGGGAACATGGATGGTGATACGCGCCTGCTCACCGTGGTCGGCGTGGTGGGCGACGTGCGCGTGGCAAATCTGGAGTCCAAGCCTCCCGGCATCATTTATGTGGACTACCAGCAGCGGCCGCAGTCCACCTCGCGCTTCACCGTGGTCATGCGCACCAGCCTTCCGCCCGCCAACTTGATTCCCGCGGCGCGCAAGATTTTGCGCGACCTTGCCCCCAACGTTCCGCCCAGCTTCAGCACCTTCACCAAAGTCTTCGCGGATTCGCTGAAGGCGCGCTACTTCAATCTGCTCCTGGTGGGAGTCTTTGCCTCGACCGCCCTGCTGCTCGCCATGACGGGAATTTACGGCGTCATGGCCTACTTCGTCGCGCAGCGCACCCGCGAGTTTGGTGTGCGCATGGCGCTGGGCGCGGAAGTGGCTGACGTGCTGCGCCTCGTGCTGCGCCAGGGCCTGACGATTGTGGCGGTGGGCGTGGCCCTGGGCATCGTGGGATCCATTGCCCTCACCCGCATCATGTCCACCCTGCTGTTCGGCGTGAGCGCCACCGATCCCCTCACCTTCGCCGGCGTCACCCTGGCGCTGGCGCTGGTGGCCCTGGCAGCCAGTTATATCCCCGCGCGCCGGGCCACCAAGGTCGATCCCATGGTGGCGCTGAGGTATGAGTGAGGCAGGGGTTAGGGTTTAGGGTTTAGGGTTTAGGGGTTGGCAGGAGCCATCGGGTCATTGAGTCATCGATTCATCGGGTCATTGATTTATCGGGTCATTTGGCCATCGGATCATTGAGTCATTGAAGAGCGAAATTCGACACTGGAAACTGGATACTCGGAACTTGAGTTATGACTCGCGCTGAGACGCTGAGGCGGATGGCCCTAATCGTGAGTCTAGGACATCTGTTCCAATGCCGCCTTCGCCGCCCGGAGCACCGAAAGTGATACCCAAAGAGAGGATTGCGCCAAGCGGTCCAACGCTGATTCGGCCTCCGCGCGATTCAAGTGGCGCCTGGCTGCCGCCCAGAGCACAAGTCCCAAGGACCCGTGAACCTCCAATCCCCATGACTGCGCGAGAAGACGCGCCGCAGCGTCATCGGTCAGAAGCCATTGGGCACTCAGTTGCCGCACTAAAGCGATAGCCTGAGCTTCGCCATAATGCAGCAAGCCTGCTTGTTGCCAGGAGCGCGCTTCGAGCGCTGGGCCGGAATCGAGTTGGGTCACATGCAACCAGGGGGGTCTGCTGACCTGCCAGGCAGGTTCATAGCTTCGCATTTCCAGATCGACAGCGGCGGGAATATAAACGTCGCCCGCGGTGGATAACAGGTCTCGAACCCCGGCTTCTCCGAGGTGGATCAGGGGGCCGGTATCGCATACGATTCGCTTCATTGTTGGGCGTTCTGCTTCTCTCGAAGTGCCCATTCAATGTCTTCGCGCTGAAAATGTTCCTGGAGTTCCGTGGTGCGGTGGCCGAGGAATTCCACAAGGGCAACACGAACCGCCTCCCCTTCATCGCGAAACCATCCTGTCTCAACAAGTCGAGACAGTTCCTCGGCGACCTTTTCCGGCAAATCGACATTTATGGATTTCACAGTAATCCCATCCTCGGAGACCGAACGCTGACGCGCCTTTCGAGGTCGGCGGGCAGGGCAACGTTTATCATGCGATTCTCCATGCCCTATTGTATGCCAAAGGGCTGCCACTTTTCACCTTTTCAATAGGTGCGCCAGCTTGACTCCGGGCCCCGGACCATGTTTCTCGCCACTAGACACTAACCACTGCCCTTTCGACACCGGACTCCGGACTTCGGACTGTGTTTCTCGCCACTAACCACTAGCCACTGCCCTCAGGACATGCGGTCAATCTGCGCGCGATGCCGGGCGGAGGCAATAACGGACCGAATCGGCGAGCGCGAAGAGCCGTTGACCTCATTGGGCAGGGTTCCACGCGACGCTTGCTCCATCTCCGGTAGTGGGTCAGTTTGAAATCTAGTGGTTTGGCGGCTTGACTGCCGCATCTAAAGGGGTATCCTAAGTTGCCGATAATCGGGAAAGTATCGGATGCGGGGAGTGTGATGCGATATGGTATTCATTGGTACCTCAGCTTACCATCTTCAAACGCGAGTTCGTTCCGCTTTCCTCCAGGATATCCGAGATCAAAAAGACATCGCTCCCAGTTCTTCGGTCCCATGTCCCAAGGATTGCTTGCACGGTGTTCGCCCGCCCAAGCCGCGACCGCTTCGCCGGGGGGCCTTAGGAGCCCTTTAGCCGCCGCCGCAATCTTTGGGCTATTCGATTGCTCTGAAAGTCCACCCACAACCAAGTTTGTCTTCTGCAACTCGGCTTGCAAATGTTCAACCTCTCGAAAAACGAATTCTGAACCAGATAGCTTCCAAGTTTGGAGTCGTTCAGCAAGTTGACTTATTTGCTTGCGAAAAGAAAAAACCAAGACAAGCAAAACCGAAGGCCAAATCGCCGCTTGAAAGACGCCGATCAGGGCTACAACCACTTTCGAGGTTGCCTCATTCATGTGCGGATTATCAACGCCAGCAGCTCAAGATGTCAAGCAGCCAGACCTATCCGGCATTCGTGTTTCGGTAAATCAAAAAAAGGAAATTTCAAACTGACCTACTACCCCATCTCGCCTCGATTGTATTTTCGCTTTATGTTCGCTATAATATGCGCAATGCTTCTAGCTCCCCATAGACGAGATGTTACCTTCATGAGCATAAAGCGCTCCTCTGGGGACTTGGCCGGGGGTGCCCAAAATGAACTTCTTCCAACTACTCAAGTCAGTGCTCGACGAACTCTACGACGAGATTCCAGCGAAGTCCGAAGACAAAAGGGACCAATATATACTGGACAAACTAACTTACCTTCACGGGCAATATGCCAATTGCTGGAAGGGGGTTAATATCGACTACCGCGACCCAGCGGTTAGATTCGCGTACATCTACTGCTACACGACGGCACACGCCAGCTTCGTCGCCCAACTGATTAGGTCTTACCAAGCATTGCGAGACTTATTTACAATGGCGGAGGTCGAGCTGAGCGCTTTGGGAGGCGGGCCAGGCACCGAACTCCTGGCAGCACTTAAGCACATCATGAGGATGGGCAAAGAAGTCAAATTGCGCTGCAACCTCTTTGACCGGGAGCAGGCGTGGGCCGAAGCTTGGGCGGACGTCGACAAAAAAATAACCGCCCCATTCACGGTTTCGACGCGCTTTCTGCAGATGGACGTGATGGACAGCAATTCATGGTCTATTCACAAGAAATACCTTCGCTCGGACCTTTTCACTCTCGTGTACTTCATTTCGGAAATCTCCGCAAATCGAGAACAGGCGTCCCCGTATTTCCGCCATCTATTTGACAAAGCGGTTCCTGGTTCCCTGTTTCTCTATATCGACAACAACAACTCGCGATTCTTTGACTGGTATGACAGTTTGGCAAAGGAACAAGGGCTTTACACGATAAAGTCCGAAGAGGGGGAAATGGGAACGACAACTGACGAAGAGAAGAAAGACTTGGGGAGGTATTTCGAAAAATTCGGCTGCCCCAAACTTGGCGCCCAGGTCGCGATTCGCTTGCACAGAAAGGCGTGACCCTATTTACCAATGATTATTTCGGCCTCGTACAAGACCGACATCCCCGCATTCTATGGACAATGGTTCCTCAACCGTCTTCGCGCGGGTTTTTGTCGCACCGTGAATCCCTACAGCGGGGAAACCGCTCGGGTTGATTTGAGTCGCGATGCAGTGGACGGATTCGTGTTTTGGACGAAAAACCTCGGGCCTTTCCTCACATGCCTGGAGGAAGTCCATGATCATGGATACCCATTTTTCGTGCAGTACACGATCAATGCCTATCCTCACTCACTGGAGTTTTCTGTCGTTGACCCGCAACGGTCGCTGGAGAATGCGAAAAGATTGGCGGCGGATTATGGGCCCCACACAGTTGTTTGGCGGTATGACACCATTATATTGTCATCTCTTACGCCTGCTGACTTCCACTTGCAGAATTTCGAGACTCTGGCGCGAGCAATGCGTGGCGCAACGAACGAGGTCATTATTTCCTTTGCGCAAATTTACAAAAAGACTCTGCGCAACATGAATTGGGCAGCAGAGAAATTTCGTTTCAGCTGGGAAGACCCAAAACCAGAGGTGAAATTGAAACTGGCAACCCAGATTGCCGAGATTGCGAAGTCCTACGGCATGCAATTTAGCGTCTGCGCACAACCGGAGTTCCTCGTCGCTGGGGCTTGCGAGGCCCGGTGCATCGATGCTTCACGCCTGTCACGGATTTCTGGAACCCCCATTTCCGCCAGGGAAAAGGGCAATCGCGACGGCTGTCGCTGCGCCGCATCAAAAGACATCGGGGAATATGACACATGCCCGCATGGGTGCGTTTACTGCTACGCAGTCCGCAACCGTTCACTCGCGCAGCGCCGGTATAAGAGCCACAACCCGGAAGGCGAGTTCCTTTTCGAGCCTGTGGGCAGGGTCTCTCCGAGATCCGCGAGCGACAAGAAGCGGGCGACTTTGCAGAGACAACTGTTCTGATCAAGCGCCGTGGCACGGACACGGCCGCCGATATCGCACACACAGCAGATGGCACTTGGAAACCCGGAATAAGCGGTGGAGAAATATTGTACGCCGGCCTTATAATGAGCTGCTAGGTACACCTCGAACTGCGAGGTGATGAGTCCGTCCAATTGCAACTGGAGCGAGTATGCTTGAAGAAAGTCTTTCAGGGCGCCTTCCTAAGTTTCTGGAATCGTTCGAGAATCTCACCAGCCATTTTGATGAACACTTCGGTGAACTAGGCTCCAACGCAAGAGGCAACACATTCCTGGACCTCGCGATGAAGTTGATCTCGCTTACAAGCGAGAGCCAAGACTTTCCTCCTCTTCGACCCGCCGAGAAGAAGAGTCACGATGGCGGCGTTGACATATATACCGCAGAGACAGCGGATGGTCGCATTCTCTGTGCCCAATCGAAATACAAGGTTAGAGGCAAGGACGAATTCGACATTATTCTAAGCAAGTTCAAGAACTTCGAGAATAGCCTCGTTCCTCCAAGCCCAGAACCACAGTTGTTTCCAGGGCCTGAGGACGACGCCGCTAAAGCTCCAATTCCCACATTTGCGCTTGCAACGTCTTCAAAGCTGGAAGGAATTATAGCGAAGTATGAGGAGTCTACACTCGCCTCTCGCGAATACTATCGCCAACTTCTAGCGGAGGGACGTTTATTCATTATAGATGGGCCCCGCATTTTGACAATCCTGCAGAATCTGTACAAGAAGACCCATCTCATACCGTCAAGCATTGCTATCAAATCAAAGAACCAATGGAATGAATGCGAAGGTGTGTTTCTTGGTGCAGTTTCCGGGGCAGATTTGGTCGAGCTCTATCGTGAGCACGGAGACGCCCTTTTTTTCGAAAACATTCGCGATTTTCTGGGAACTACCAGCGGCAAAGTCGTCACAACGCGGTCCACCGTGAACGAGGAAATCATCAAAACTATAAAGAACGACCCCGGCAAGATGTTGGCGCGAAACAACGGGATCACGTTTCGTGCAGCCAATGTAACGATCAAAGCCGACGGTAGTGCTGAGTTGTCCATGGCGGCGATTGTAAACGGCTGCCAGACAACAATGTGTCTCGTCCACTGCGCTCCTGTGTCTGAGCTGTGCCTAGTCCAGGTCAAGGTGGTTAGGACGACAGATGCGTGGGATATTGCAAAGGCAGCTAACTACCAGAATCAGGTGACGAGGGTCGACCTTGACCTTGCGCGATACCTTCGGCCACAGCTCGTTCGTAAGGTAGCAGTGACGCTTGGGTACGCGGTGGAGACCGAGACCAGCGTGAGTGCGTCGTCGGTGCTTAATACAATCTACCAAACTAAGGTCGACTACGACGAACTCAAGGTGCTAGTCCTTGGCCTGTTTAGCCGGAAACCTAACAACCTGTTCGAGGGCAATTATGCAGAATTGCGCGGAGATATCCTCGAGAAGCTGTATGACCAGGGGGATGGTGATGAAGCTGTCTTCTCGGTACTGCTCTTGCTGCTTAAGGAGAGCCGGGTTGCGCTAACCCTTTGCGAGAGCACGTATTCAGGCGAAGAATATGCGCCGCTATTTCGGCGCTTCTACACGGACGACAAGCCACGTTACCGTGTGTACTTCGCCATCGCCGCTCTCTGCGCCCTTTTGCGGGACGATTTGTCGGAACGCTCCACTGATACCGGAAAGGAGCTTCAACGAACGAATCGATTTCTTGCCTTGTCACGTAAAGAACTTGAAAACAACCCGAGCGCGTACCACGATGCGTTTCTCCTGACATTTCAAGCAATTGCAGACAATGTTCTTGACGTCCAAGCAGGCAAGTCAGAAAGCGAGATTGCACAGAGCATGTACACAAAGATCAGTACAACAGCCTTCTCGTCTCTTTTTAAGAAGCTGCTTATGCGCATGGACGCAGAGAGGGAGAAGAGCCGACGGAGTGGGTTCAAACACTGACGCGACGTTTCCGGGCCTATACCCATCAAGCGGGCGCCGTCAATACAGGCCTGACGGTGGCAATTCCTCATACCAATTCCCCTCCGGCAAGCGCACGTCGGCGAAGGGCAGTGGAAGAAAAGGGCGGTGCTTAGTGGCTAGTGGTTAGTGGCTAGTGGGAAGAACCAAAGAGCGAAACTCGAAACTGGAAACTCGAAACTAGAAAATCGCCAATTGCTAATCGGCAATCGAAAATCGTCAATCGGCAATTTGCCGCCCCGGTTCCCGGCCTCGTAGGTGGTAGGTCGCAGGTGGCAGGTGGGGAAGAACAAGGCCCAGCCCCGAGCCCCGTATCCCGAGTCCCGTACTCCGCCACCAATGTACGTACAAATATATTGACACTTCTTGTTCGCCTCCTTATGCTATCTTTGTAGCGGCCCGCTATGCGATATGAATGGGATGAGCACAAGAACCGCGGAAACCGTCGCAAGCATGATGTGGGCTTCGAAACGGCGGTTCTGGTTTTCGACGACGCGATTACCCAACCCGACTGCACTTCTGAGGATGAGGAGCGATGGATAACGGTGGGAGCCATAGGTCCGGGTTCGATTCTGCTGGTTGTCGATACGCATTATGAGGAACACGACGAAGAGATTATTCGGATCATCTCCGCTCGCGCCGCCGAGTCGCACGAAAGGAGGGAGGAAGCTCACCAGCGGGCAGGAGCGAGACATCCGCGCCATCGCGGCCAAAAGGGACGAAGACATTGATTTTTCGGATGCCCCCGCAGTGCTCGATTGGAGTGGAGCGGAAATCGGCAAGTTTTATCGGCCCCGGAAGAAGCCCGTCACCATGCGCCTGGACGCGGATGTCATCGCCTGGCTGAAATCCGCCGGCCCCGGTTACCAGACCAAGGCGAATGGGCTCCTCCGCCACGCCATGCTTCACTTCAGAGGTGCTGCCCACAGCGCGCTAAACAGCGCAGGTGTTGGCAACCCCAAGCGGCAAAAAAGCAGTGGCTAGTGGCTGGTGGTTAGTGGCGAGTGGGAAAAACCAAAGAGCGAAAATCGAAAGTCGCACGATGAATCGCTAAATGGCAACTCGATTGGACGACATAACCGGATTCCTCAACGTCGATCTGGACGTTTACGCGAAGTTTAGTCTTCGGCCACTTGCCGCCGCATTCGGAAAGAACGTGGTGGTCCTGTTCGCGGGGCGTGAGTTCGACCTTTACAGCACGCATCTTGAGCTGGCTCGACATCCGAAGAATGCGGATACCGCCATTCGAGATTTCGCCGCACTGATTAATGGCCTTGCCCGGGCCAAGCGGAAGTTGTGGGACACGGCGACCATCCGCGACTTCCACATCGGAGTCCAGTCAAAGGGCAAAGCTAAACCCCGTGAAGTCAAGCTCACAAACCGAACGATGAAGGCGGTCACTTCCCTGAAGGCTCGAGTCGTGGTCACAGTTTACGCTGCGGACCGGCTTAGAGGCGGCAAGGCAAAATGAGTTAGCTGGCGCATACTGCCGCGCGAAGGACCGCTCGTAGCGCCCGCCTTTGGGGTCCGCGGCTCTTCCTTCGCAAAAACCACGAATCTCCATCCCGGAGTTGGAAGCGGGAGCCTCTTGTTCTTTTAGCAAACAATTTGCGCGATTCGTAGGGGCTGGGCTTGCCCTGCCCTCGTTGAACACCACGGACAAACTACACGGGCAGGGCAAGCCCAGCCCCTACGAATCGCGTCCTTGCGGCTCCGCCGCGCCGCGCTGCGCTACGGTTCTCAACAGCGTATTCCCCACTTACTTACGTAGAGAATTTCTGCGCAAACGCAATGCGCTTCTGAATGGACGGGTGGCTGTGAAAAATGAATTCAATCCAGGCGTTAGGCTGGCGTTCCGCAAGGTTGAGTTCGGCGAGCTTTTCCATGCTGGTGATGAAGGGGGCGCGGGAAGGGATGGCGCGCAGCGCGTAGGCATCCGCCTGGCGCTCCATGGCGCGCGAGTAGGAGTTCACCACGGGCAGAAGTGCGAGGGATAGAAACGTCGTGACCAGCGCGAGAAGCGGCAGGTTGGCGAAATCCGCGATACCTTGAAATCCAAAATGCGGCGTCAACCAAGTCAGGGTGCGGTTAATCAGGTAGAATCCCACAAACGTTGCGGCGCCCTGAAGCGCGATGCTCTGAAGGATGTGGCGGTGGACGTGGTGGCCCAGTTCGTGCGCCAACACCGCCTCCACTTCCTCATCCCGAAATTTCTCGAGAAGCGTATCGGAGAGAATAATCCGGCGCGTGTTGCCCAGTCCCATCAGGGCGGCGTTGGCCTTCTTGCTCTTTTCGCTGAGTTTCCATTCAAACACGCCCTTCACGCGAGTGCCGGCGCGCCGCGAGAGGTCCAGCAAGCGTTCTGTCAGCGAGGGATTCTCCAGCGGTTTGACTTTGAAGAAAATCGGGAAGATGAGGACCGGGGCGAGATTGACCATCAAAACGAAAAACCCGATGAAGGCGATGGCGCACCAAATCCACCAACGCTCCGGCCAGCGGCGCATCACCGCGTAGAGGAATTCCACCACCAGCACCGCCAGCGTGCCGCCCACGGCGAGTCCCTTCAGTTGATCCTTCACCCAACCTCCCAACGTCAGGTTGGAAAGTCCGTAGCGATGCTCCAACCAGAAGCCGCGCAGGAAATCGCACGGGAGGCCCGCCACTTGCGTGATGATTCCGAACAGGACCAGGTAAATCAGCAGGGCGAGCCAGGGGCGCGGGCTGTAGTGCACCGCCACGCTTCGCAGCGCCACCGTCCACCCAGTGAAGAGCAGGGTGAGCAGGATCGCCAAGTCGACGAGGTAACCCGCCACGCTCAGGATGCGCCCGGTTCGATGGTAGCGTTTGACGCGCGCGGAATCTTCCGCGTGCTCATTGATACTCGCCCCAGTGGTCTCATTGTTCATGGCATGCCTGCATCATGGCTTGGAGATTTTCCAGCGGCACGGAGGGAAGCATGGAGTTCGCCGCTGAGATCATGTAAGCATTTCCGAAGGGGCGGCCGAGGGTGTCAATTGTCCTGCGCACCATATCTTTCACTTCCTGGGGGCTATAGTCTTCCAGGCGCTGGTCGTCGATTCCCCCGCTGAATGCCACCTTGCCGCCGAATTGCCTTGCGACCTCGCTGAGATTCAAAGGCCCCGGCTGCAGCGGGTCCAGGATGTCCACTCCCACCTCAATCAAGTCGGCGATAATGGAGCTGATGTTGCCGCAACTGTGAAACAGCACGTCTTTTCCCCAGCGATGAACTTCCGCGAAAATGCGCCGGTAATGCTCCTTGAAATGCCGCCTCCACATCGCGGGTGAAATCATGAGGGCGTTCTGGGAACCCCAGTCATCGCCGAGGAAAATGGCGGAAACATCCGTTTTGCCCCAATCGCCGATCCAGCCGATGACGTATTCCACTAGAGCTTCACACAAGCGGCCGATTTCTTTCTCGTGGGTGTAAAAATCCTCGAACACGCATTCCATACCCCGCAAGGCAAAAAGCCTCTCGGAGAGGGTGAGATTCAAAACGCCCACACAGTATTTCGTGGCCCCGTGTTTGGCCAGCGTGGGTAACGCATCGGTCAATCGTCCGGGCTCACGCGGATCGGGCATCTGGTGGCGCAGGTAATCGTCAAGCTGCGACCAATTCTTGAGGGGATGACTCACCGGATTCGCCCCCACTCCGTCCGCGGCGTGCTTCCAGCCGATGCCCCATTCGTCCACCCATTCCTTTTCCTGCATCAATGCCTCAACGTTGCTGAGGCGGCCGGGGCGATTGGGAGCTTGATATCCCAACGCAAAGTCATAAGGCACCGCGAAAACCACGTCGTCCGGGAACTCGCAGAAAAGATCCGCCAACGCGTCGCCATACCGAACGATCACGTCCGTGGTAAAACGATTCAGCCGGGTGAGACAACGGTCGGACCCCTCTCTCCGCAGGGCCTTCCCCACCCGCTCCTTGCTGGGCGGACTGGCGAGTTGCGCGGCATCCACGCGTTCCTTGAAACGCGTCACAATGTTTTCCATCGCGCTGAGAGGTAAGCCGCGATAGTCGGCAGGCCCGGAATTTGCCATGGTCAGTTGATTTCCCATTTCCCTCGTTTCGGACGCAAATGTACCGTGAACCGTAGCGCGGAGCCCCACCTGCTCACGCGGCGGCATGCCTGCGGCGGGTGGGGCGCGGCGGCGGCTCGATTTCGGCGATGCCGGAGAGAACGACGGGATCCCGGTCGGGAAACTCCGCGACAAGGGAGAGATTGCCACCCATCGCCTCCACGGTTTTCCGCAAGGTGGAAAGCAGCAGGTCGCTGCGCTGTTCGAGGCGCGAAACACTGTCTTGGGTGATGCCAAGTTCCTTGGCCACGCTGACCTGCGTCAGCTTGCGGGCGCGGCGGAGCTCCTGCAAGGTCATTTGTTCCCTGACCAGCTCCGCAGTGCGGGCTTCGATTTTCTTCCGCCGCGCGGGGCTTAGGCCCTTCATTTTGTCTGCCAGTGTGATGGCCATGGCTATGATTTATGGACTTAAAGTAATATGATGTCAACCACATAATTCCCTGAGAGGGGCTGGGGGGATCCGCGCTACGCCGCCTTCGCGATCCGTGTCATTTCATCCAGCAGCTTTTTCACCTGCTCGCGCGAGGGCGCTTCGGAATAAAGCCGCAGGAGGTTCTCCGTCCCCGAGGCGCGCACCAGCAGCCAGGCGGAATCTCCCAACCGCATCTTGGCGCCATCCAGGTCTTCCACCGCCATCACTTTCAGTCCGGCTATTTTCTTGAACTTCCCCTGCGCCACCTGCTTCACCACCCGCTGGGCCGTGGCGAGTTCCACTTCCAAATCCACGCGGCCATAAAAGTGCGGTCCGAACTCCCGGGTCAAATCTTCGACCAGTTCTCCCAGGGTCTTTTTCTTTTGCGCCATCACTTCCGCCAGCAGGAGCGAGTTCAGGATGCCGTCGCGCTCCGGCAGGTGTCCCTTGATGCCGATGCCGCCGCTTTCTTCCCCGCCAATCAAAACGTCGCGGGTCAGCATCAGCTCGCAGATGTACTTGAAACCGATGGGTGTGACGTGCAGCGGCAGTTGGTATTTGCGCGCCATCTTGTCAACCATCTGCGTGGTGGAAAATGTTTTTACCACCTCTCCACGCAAACCCAGGTCTTCCACCAGGTGCTTGAGAAGAATGCAGAAAATTTTGTGCGAATCGATGAAGTCCCCGGTGCGGTCCATGGCGCCGATGCGGTCGGCGTCGCCGTCGGTCGCAAAACCGCCGTCGAACTTGCCTTCCATCACCGCGCGGCGCAGGCCCTCCACGTGCGGTTCGATGGGCTCCGGGTTCAGGCCGGGGAAAAGCGGATTGTGCTCGGAGTGGATTTCCCGGAAGGGAATCCTTGCCTCGATGAAGAGGCGCGAAATGCAGCCGCGTCCCGCCCCAAACATCGGATCAATGACGAATCGCTGGCCGGAGGCGCGGATCTGGTCCAGACTCACCAGTTGTTTGAGCCGTTCGAGGTAGGGAGTAGTGAGGTCGACGACCTCAATCGCTCCGGGCCTGACCTTGCGCGCCCGAGTTGGGGCTCGATCGAGACGATGCAAATGGGTTTCAATGCGATGGATAATCGCCGGCTCGGCTGAGCCGCCATACGGCGCTTTGAACTTTACCCCATTCCACCGGAAAGGATTGTGGCTGGCCGTGATCATCACCGCGCCCGCCGTTTTCCGCGCCACCACGGCATAACTGACTGCCGGCGTGGGCGTGCCCGCGTTCGCCAGCCAGACGAGTATGCCCGCCGCCGAAAGCACTTCGGCCGTCGTCCGCGCAAATTCCGCCGAAAGGAATCGCATGTCGTAGCCGACAATCAGGCCGCGCGCCGGCTCGCTCTCTTCGCGAACATATTGCGCGATAGCCGCCGCCACCCGCCTTACGTTGGTGAAGGTGAAGTCATCGGCAATAACGCCACGCCAGCCGTCGGTACCGAACTTAATCTTGTCCATATTCGCAGCTAGTTAGGGTAAAGGATGAAGGATGATGTATGAAGGCTGAAGTATGAACCTCCGTCAATTTACCTTTCATCCTTCATACTTCATCCTTCATACTTTATCCTTTACCATCTCTCAACATCCAACATCTGAATCCTACAAGAGTTGTTTAAGCCCCGCCTTTTCCATCGCCTGAACTGCTTTGCCCACTTCCTGCGAACCCTCGCGCGCGCAGACCAGAAGAGCATCATCCGTTTCCACGATGATGAGGTCCTGAACGCCCACGGTCACCACAAAGCTACGCTTGGCGACGATCATGTTGCCGCGCGAATCCAAGCACAGGCTGCGCGCCGGCCGCACGTTGGCCTCGGCATCCTTCGCTGAAAGGTCGTAAACCACGGCCCAACTGCCCACGTCGTTCCACCCAATGTCGGCGGCGACGGCATGGATGTCGGAAATTTTTTCCATGAGGGCATAGTCAATGGAGATCTTTTCGAATTTCGGGAAGAGGCGGCGAAAGGTTCTTGCCGAGCGCGGGCCGCCGGCCGCAGCCACGTGGGCCAGTTGGTCCGCCATGCGGGGTTGATGCCTGGCAAAATTCTCAAGCAGGGTGGAAGCCCGCCAGATGAACATGCCGCCGTTCCACAGGTAGCGCCCCGAGGCGACGTAGCGGCGAGCGACGGCGAGCGGCGGTTTTTCCGTGAACTTCTCCACCCGGTAGATCTCTTGTCCACCGATGCGCGTCTCGCGGGCGCCGACACGCACATAACCAAAACCAGTGTCGGGGCGGGTGGGCTTCAGGCCGATCACCACAGAGCGTCCTGGCTCTTCCGCGATTACGCAACCGGCGCGCAGCACGCGCAGGAACTCGGCGGGCCTGGCGATGACGTGGTCCGCCGGCATCACCACCATCATGCCCTGCGTGTCGCGGCGCAAAATTTCGTGCGCCGCCACTCCCAGGGTGGGCGCGGTGTTGCGCGAGGCAGGCTCCGCCACAATCTGCGCGCGGGGAATCTGCGGCAAGCGCCGGCAAACCTCACGCCGGACGAGTTCGTTGGTGTAGACGTAGATGCGTTCGGCGGGAATGATGGGCAGCAACCGCTCCACGGTCTGTTCCAGGAGCGTGCCGTGGCCGAAGAGTTGCAGCAATTGCTTGGGATGCCGGCGGCGGCTCAGGGGCCAGAAGCGCGTTCCGCTGCCGCCCGCCATCACCACGGCGTAGGCATGAGCGAATACCGATTGGCGCGTCATGGAATCTCACTCGAATACGATCTGGCGAATTTTTTCCGGGGGAATTCCTCGCCGCTTCAAGGGCTCGCGGAAATCCCTTTCCATGTCGGGAACGTAGAACTTCAGGAGCTTCGTGTCAAGTCCCGGAACCAGGCGGTAGAGATTGGCGGCGGGTGGAATTAACCAGGTTTCGCCGGGGCGATATCCCAACCACCCCGCCTCATTCTCCACGCGCCCCTCGCCTTCCAGAATGGAGAGGACCTCCACTTTGTCGGGCGAGCTGTGGAAGGTTGCCGTGTGGAGAATGCACAATTCCTCGAGGGCGAAGTAGCGGCTGGCGAGGACGAACCGGTGGGTGCCGTATTTCTCCTTGAATTCGAGTCGGGGCAAATCGCGCTGGGGCGGCAGTTCCGGGCGAAGAACGTCCAGCCCTTTTTCCAGATGCAGGGGGCGCGGTTTGCCATCCAGGCCGGGCCGGTTGAAATCATCCAGCCGGTAGGTGAGATCGGAGTTTTCCTCCACCTCAAACAACACCAGGCCGGGGCCCAGAGCGTGGACCATCCCGGGGGGGAGGAATACCGCTTCCTCCGGTTGGGGGAGGAAGCTTTGCAGGAAGTCGCGCGAAGCTCCGCTCTTGAACACCTCGGACAACTGCTGCTTGGTGGCGCCGGACTTCAGTCCAAGGAGTATCGCGGCGTCGGGATCGGCCGTCAGGAAATACCACATCTCGCACTTGCCCACGTTGCCGGGATCGTGGACGGCGGCGTAGGCGTCGTCAGGATGAACCTGCACGGAAAGCCAGTCGCTGGTAAAGATGTACTTGGCGAGAATGGGAAATCGGCGGCCCGGCCAGGACTTGCCGTGCAACTCCGGGCCGTATTTTTCGGAAGCCGCGGCGAGGGTCATTCCCGACGCGGGGCCGTTCAGGAAGCGCGATTCATCGTCCGTGACCCACACCTCGCCGATGCGCTGGTTGGCGAATTGCCCGCCCGCGCCGTCCTCGGAGTCCGGCATCGTAAAGAGCGGGGACAAATCCCGCCGACCCCAGATTTTGGGCTTGTAGATGTTGGAGAGTTGGAGGGGGCTGTTGAAGATGGACATAGCTTGATCAGAATTTCCCGAAGAACGCCGCCATCCGCCTCAACCCTTCGTCAATTTGCTCCAGGGAAGTCGCGTAGGAAAGGCGCACGTGCTGCTCAGTTCCAAAGGCGGGGCCGGGCACTACGGCCACATGCGCTTCCTCCAGGAGTTTTTCCGCCAGCACGGTAGTATTCGCCAGGCCGTCGCGATTCAGGTAAGCCGCGATATTGGGATAGGCGTAAAACGCGCCCTGCGGCAGCGTGCACTTGACGTCGGGGATGGCGCGCAGGCCTGCCACCACGCGGTCGCGGCGGCGGCGGTACTCGGCCAGCATGGCGCGCACGGAATCCTGCGAACCGCGCAGGGCCTCCACCGCGGCTTTCTGCGCAATCGAGGTGGTATTGGAAGTCGAGTGGCTCTGCAGCTTCAGCATGTTGGCGAGGAGCTTGTTGGAGCCCAGGGCGAATCCCACGCGCCAGCCCGTCATGGCGTAAGTTTTGGAAAGCGAGCCCACAATCAAAAGATGGTCGCGATCCCTTGAACTCCCCAGTGAAAACGGCGGGTCATCATAGAGAAAATGGCAATAGCACTCGTCCGACAACAAAAGGATCTTGTACCGCGCCGCCACTCCCAGGAGCCTTTCCATTTCCTCGCGCGAGATCACGGCGCCGGTGGGATTGTTGGGCGAGTTCACCACAATCATTCTGGTGCGCGGCGTGAGGAGTTTTTCCACGGCCTCGGCCCGCACCGCGAAATTCTCCGCCTCCTGCGTCTCGAGAAACACCGCCTTGCCGCCAGCGTAATGGATGATGTCAAGGAAGGAAACCCAGTAAGGAACGGGCAGGATTACTTCATCGCCGTCGTTGAGCGTGGCCACCATGGCCTCGAAAATGGCCTGCTTGCCGCCCACCGTCACCAGGCACTCCTCGACGGAGTAGTGCGAGCTGAAATCCCTGGCGTGGCGGTCCACCAGCGCTTCCTTCAGTTCGCGCGTGCCGCCCGTGGGAGTGTACTTGGTAAAGTTCTCCTCCAGCGCGCGGACCGCGGCCTGCTTGATGTGATCGGGGGTGGGGAAATCGGGCTCGCCGGCGCCGAAGTCAACCAGCTTCACGCCCGTGGCGCGCAGCTTGTCGGCCTTCTGCACCACCGCGGCCGTGGAGGAAACCGAAATCCGTGAAATCCGCTCGGAGAATTGCATGATCCGCCTGAGAAGACAGAAGCTAGAAGTTAGAAGCTAGAATAGGGCTGCCCAAATTCTCTCTTCTCGTTTCTCACTCCTGGCCTCTAGCTCCTGCCTTCTACGTCTTGCCCTGAAAGACCTTCTGATGCAACCGCTCTTCCACCAGCGCCGGAACCAAACCGGCCACGGAGCCGCCGTGCTGAAAGATCTCCCGCACCAGGCGCGAGCTGACATAAGTGTAGGCGAGGGCGGGCATCAAGAACACCGTTTCCAGATCAGGCGCGAGTTTGCGATTCATCAGCGCCATTTGCAGCTCGTACTCGTAATCGGTGAAAGCTCGAATGCCCCGCAAGATCGCCTGCGCCTGCTTCTGCCGCGCGTAATCCACCAGCAACCCACTGAACGTATCCACCGAAACATTGGGGATGGAATGGGTCGCTTCCCGGAGCATTTCCACGCGCTCGGCAACGGTAAAAAGCGGGTCCTTTTCGAGGTTCGTGAGGACCGCAACAATCAGCCGATTGAAGAGCTGGCTGCCCCGCTCAATCAAATCGAGGTGACCATTCGTGATCGGATCGAAAGATCCGGGATAAATTGCCAGAATCTCGCTCATGAATTGTGTGAAAGAGCGTGCCCCAACCGTGCACAAGCTTTCAATCCATTCTAGCGTCGGAGCTGGAAAGTTGTAAACGGGATTCTGGGAGTAGCGCGGACCTCCGATGTTGAGGTCCGCGGCTCCTACTGCGCAAGTTGAGCAAATGTTAGCTTGACGAGAACGGCGGGGCGGCGCATACGTCAGGATTTAAAGCTGGCTCGACGCTGCCGGTTAGCCCTTCCGATATTGATAGGCGACGCCGTAAGCCCTGGTCCCCTCAGAAGCCAGGAATTGCAACCATACGATCTTCGCGGGCAGGAAGATATTGCCGCCGGCCGGGGAATAGGGGAGAGCAACATCTATGGCCTCGCCCTCGACATACTCCCGGGGGCTGACAAAGCAAAGCCCGCCGCGCGACACGTTTCGAGTCTTGACCAGATCCTGGCCGAGCCGGGCGGTGCGCACGCACGCCGTTACCCGCATTTCGCGGCGAGGTTCACTCCGCTTACTTTGGAATTGAGTGAGGACAGACGGAGGCGGAAGTGGAAGGGGAGGTGGAGGTGGAACGGCAGCTTTCGGCTCCGGAATTTCCCCCAGAGTCTTTCGCCATAAGCACACATCGCAGCAATGCTTGCAGGAATGAGAAATGTGTCCATTCGCCTCCAAGACTTCCAGTTCGAAATCATCCAGGTAAATTATCTCTCGATTCTTACAGCCAATGCACTCCAGCGGCACGCGCCCTATGGCTCCCTCGGCCTCGGTCAGCGGCGGGAAATCAATATCCCAAATATTGTCTTCGTCGCGGAGAAATTTGATTCCGTAGTGGTATGACCCGGCGCTTTCTTCCACCTGTCCTACTACGACCGCCTCGGCCTCCAGGCCGGTGGCAAGGCACTTGATCGTAACTTCCTGCTGCGGCACCAGTTTGCGTTTGAGGGCGATTTTGCCGCCGTGACGGCCGATCACGACAGTACGAGTCTGGTCGAAAAACTGGAAGCCCAGGCAATCGGTCCCTCCAACTTCGACCGACAGTTGGATTTCAATGCGGTCGCTGGTACGTCTTCCCTCGGTCTCCATATGAACGAACCGGACTTCCCCTGATGCGCATTCCGCTGCCCGAGACAATACTCCTGACCGCCGCCCCACGCAATTATAAGCATGGTCAATATAATCATGGTCACCATTAAACCTCTGGGCATTGTCTCCAGTCGAAGGTTGGCTCATTCGTAGCGCAGCGCCACCATGGGGTCCACTTTGGTCGCTCGGCGGCCGGGAATAACGCTGGCCACCAGAGCCACGCTGAGGAGCACGGCCACGACCGCCGCCAGCGTGAACGGATCCGCGGGGTGGATGCCGAAGAGCACGCCGCCCAGCAGTCGCGCCAAGGCGAAAGCCGCCGCGAGACCGATAACCGTACCCACCAACGCCAGCCGGAAACCCTGCCAGACCACCATGCGGAGCGCTTCCCCCGGCTGCGCGCCCAGAGCCAGGCGCACGCCGATTTCACGGGTTCGCAGCAGCACACTGCGCGCCAGCAGGGCGTACAGCCCGAGGCCGGTGAGCAGCAGCGCGATGCCGGCAAAGCAGGCGGAGAGACCCACCAGCATTCTCTCCTGCCGCAGGTGCTCTTTCACGAGGTCGTGAAAGCTGAAGATGGTGGGCGGCACGGCCGTGGGTACCACCCGGCGCACGGCGTCGCGGATGGCCGTGTCGGCGACGCCGGCACTCCCGCTGCGCACAGCCAGACAAAACTCCGGGCCCATGTCATCCCGACCGATCGGCTGGTAGAGCATGCGGGGCGGAGCCTCGCGCAGCGAGTGAAAACGTGTGTCCTCCGCAACCCCAATGACGCGGCACTGATCTTTGGGGTCGATCTTGGCTTTTCCGTCGAGATTTGGATCCATGCCCCCGGAGTACACGAATCTGCCCAGGGCGTCCTGCCCCGGGAAAAAGTAGGCGGCTTCGGAAGCGCTCGGCACGCACACGGGATCGCCATTCGCGTCCGCACGTGTGAATCCGCGGCCTTCCAAAAGGCGCGTGCCCACGGCCGCGAAGTATCCGGAAGAGACCGTTACCGGCCAGGTCTGCATGTCGGTGTGAACCGCGCCGTGCTCGCCAAGGGAATAGTAATGCCCCGCGCTCCACGAATTACTGAGCGGCGGATACGGTAGGGCGGCGGCGGCCTCCACGCCGGGCGTGTTCTCCAGCGCTTCGACCATCCGTTGCGCGTATTCGGTGGCCATGATGTTGGTCGGCTTGTTGGCGCTCAAATCGACTTTCGCCAACGTCAGGCCGTCGGCCCGGAAGCCGGAATCCTCCAGCAGCAGTTTCAGAAACGACCGGCCGAGCAGCGAGGCCGCGAACAGCAGCGTCACGCTCACCGCCACCTGGGCGGGCACCATCCATGTGCCCAGGCCCTTTGAGGATGTGACCTGCCCGCCCTGCTTCAAACTGGGGCCCGGCGCCACGCGCACGGCCCGCAAGGCCGGCCACATTCCCGCCACCAGCGCCGAAAGCAAGCTGATGAACGCGGTGAAAGCGATGATCGCCGCGCGCGGCGTCACATCGAGAGGAGGCGGCTGGCCGATACCCGCCAGCATTGCCACCAGCGATTGCGCTGCCACCCATCCGATCCAGATTCCGCCGCCCAGGCCGCCGACCGCCAGCAGTCCGACTTCCAGTAGCACTTGACGGAACAACCGGGCGCGCGGGGCGCCCAGGGCGTTGCGCAGGGCAAACTCCCGGGTGCGGTTGCTGACGCGGGCCAGCACCAGCAGGGCTGTATTGGCACAGCAGAGCAGCAGGAGCAGCCCCACCAGGACCTCCAACACCACCAGGGGTTGCTCAAAAGCGACTTTCAGGAACGATCGCCCGGCGCGGCCGCTCTCCACGCCGAATTGAAACGGAGCGAAGAACCCGTTGAGGTAACTATGGCTGGGGTCGGCTTCCTCGCGAATCGTCGTCTGCGTAGCGCGCAGGTTCGCCTGCGCCGCCGCGACGGATTCGCCCGGCTTGAGCCGGCCCATCACCGTGAGCCAGAAGCTTCCGGCGAAGTGACGCATCGGGTGGGGCGCGTGGAGAACTTCTTCGAAGGCCAGCGGCAGCACCAGGTCAGCGCGCATTCCGGCAATCAGCCCGTCAAAACCCGGTGGCAGAACGCCGATTACCGTCACCGCGTGCCCGTTGATGGCGAGCGCCTGCCCCAACACGGCCGGGCTCCCCTGAAAATGTTCCTTCCAATACTCGTAGCCAAGCAGCGCCTGGTAGCCGCTGGGACCGCCGCTGGTGACGTCGTCCTGGTCGCCAAAGACGCGTCCGAAATAGGGCCGCAGTTCCAGCACGCGGAACCCATTGCCGGTGATCAGCGCCCCGCTGATGCGGGTGACCGCACCTTTTTCTTCAACCGCGAAATCCTCATCGCTCCAGGCGAGCAGGTCAGTGTTCACGGTCTCGTGCCGCCGGAGCGCTTCGTAAGCGGGACCTGGCAAACCGATGTCCATCGTGCCCTTGCGAAATGTGTAGCGGACCAACTGGCCCGGATTGGGCACGGGCAGGCTCTTGAGAACCACCGCATAGGTCAGAGTGAAAATCGCCGCGTTGGCGCCGATGCCGAGGGCGAGCGTGAGCACGGCCGCGGCCGTGAAGCCGGGATTCTTGCGCAACATGCGCAGGGCGTAGCGCAGATCCTGGAGCAGGGTTTCCAGCGCGGGCACGCCGAGCCGGTCGCGGTAGCTTTCCCGGGTTTGCTCGATGCCACCCAGCTTGATCAGCGCCTGCCGGCGCGCCTCTTCCGGGGTCATCCCGGCGCGCAGGTTGTCATCGATATGCATTTGCAGATGGCCCTCGAGTTCAGCGGCCAGCTCGCGCTCGCGGCTTGCTTTGCTGAACCCCCCCCAGAAGCGCAAAAACCAGGCGCGCAGGTTTCTCATGATGATTCCTCCCCGGGCCGCAGGAACCGCGCCAGGATGGCCGTGGCCTGCTCCCATTCGCGGGCTTCCCTGGCCAACTGCCGGCGTCCGGCGCGCGTGAGCTTGTAGTATTTGGCCCGCCGATTGTTGTCAGATTGGCCCCACTCCGAGGCGATATAACCTTCCTGCTCCAGCTTCAGCAGCGCCGGATAGAGCGTGCCGTAATTCACCGCCAACAGGTCGCGGCTGGTCTGCTCGATGCGTCGCGCGATCCCGTAACCATGCAGAGGCCCCATGTTCTCGAGCGTCTTCAGCACCATCAGCGCCAGTGTTCCCTGCCAGACATCCGCTTTGTCGCCCATGTTCCTCCTATGGGAATACCATAGAAAGGATGCCACACTTCCTATGGGAAAGCAATAGGAAAAATAATTGGGTTGGGGCGCTGTTCAGAGCAGAATTCTTCAGCCCTCGGCTCTTTGCGGGGAGCGAGACCCGCGCTTTGGGCACCGAGGGGTTTGGCTATCGCTCATCCGGACGAGTTCTTTCAGCCAGCGCTAATCCTCTAATGGGCTGGCGCGATATTTTTGCAAGCTATGAGCCCGGCCATTCCGCGAGCTGTCTTTTCAAGATGGCGTCCGCGGGGCTCTTTTGGGCCGCGGGCAGAATAATCTCATATGTCCAACCGAACGCCAGCAGAAACAGCAGCCATTTCTTGCTGCGCACGTTGAGCGCGGCAAATTCACCTTCCGTGTCCTGCCACGCACACGACTCGACGTTGGACCATGGCAACCAGATGTTGGAGATCATAATGCCGCGCGTGCGGAGCTCAACCCGGCCCGCGCAGACGAACGCGCGGACTATAACCAACACGATCAAGGTGAGGCTAGTCAGCTCGATAAAGGTGTCAAACAGGCCCACGCGCCAGAGGTGATGGACGTGGATAACCCAGGCCGTCATGAGAGCTGTAAAGACTGCCAATACGCTCGCCCAGGTGTAGGCGGTTTTTCTTTCCTTCCGTGAGGTGAGATCCAATAGCAGGGGGCCCGCCCATCGCTCTCGGAAGGGCCAACGGGCCAGAGAGGTTCCGAGCAGCACGACTACGGGTGCGAGCGGTAGACTTACAAACCACTCGAGGTAGTCCCCGGCAAGCTGCATAACGACCATAAAGGCAGTCTGATAAACGAGCCACACCTCAGCGAAGCGCGCCACTGTCCGGGACGCTATGTTGTGGCCGTATCGCTTGCGGAGCCCATAATATCCCGCCGGCAGGAACGTCAGAAAGAACAGCAAAACAAACGTACACAGAGGGTTGAGTCTCACCAGCCCCGACGCCAGCGCGGCAAGCATCACGCCGGCCGCGATCACCCAGCCGCGGTTTCGTTGCAAAAACTTCCCGGCGCGGTAGACAGCGCTCTCTCCCTGCGCCAGCACCGGCATCCCCTCGAGGTGCCGCCGGACGTCCTCGCCAAGGGCCTCCGCCGTGCGATAGCGCTCGGCCGGGTCCTTGCGTAGCGCCTTCAGAAGGATTTTGTCGGGGTCTCCGGATAACTGGCGGCGCAGTCCGTCAGGCGTGACGGCGCGGGCACGGCTGACGCTTTGCGGCGTTACCGCAACCGGCTTGTCCTCACCCGCCCCGAGTCGCTGCTCTACTTCCGTGACGGCGGTGCTGGGCCGTGTGGGCTCTTCCTCGCAGATCACGCGCACCACTTCGTGAACCAGGCGGCTGCGCATGCGATAAGGGCGGTGACCGGTCAGCAGTTCGTACAGGATAGCGCCCAGCGAGTAGATATCGCTGGCCGTGCCGACCCTTTCTCCGCGCACTTGCTCGGGGCTGGCGTACTCGGGCGTCATCAGCCGCATCCCGGTGTGCGTGACAATTGCCGTGGCTTCCTCCCCTTCGTTGCCAAGCAGCCTGGCAATCCCAAAGTCCAGCAGCTTTACGGCGCCCTCCGCGGTCACCAGAATGTTCCCCGGCTTCAGGTCGCGGTGAACCACGCCGCGCCCGTGCGCGTACTCCACCGCCGCGCAAACCGCGCGGAACAGTTTCAGGCGTTCGGCGAGGTTTAACTGGCGCTCGTCGCAATAGGCGTCGATCGGCTGCCCCTCAGCGTAGTCCATGACGAAATAGGGCAGGCCTTCCGGCGTGGTGCCGCCATCCAGCAGGCGGGCAAGGTTGGGGTGGTCGAGTGAGGCCAGAATCTCGCGCTCCCGGCGGAATCGGTGGATCACCTCCGGGGTGCCCGCCTCCGACCGAACCACCTTGAGCGCCACCGGTTTTCGATAAACGTCGTCGGTGCGCACGGCCAAGTAGACCGCTCCCATCCCCCCGCGCCCCAACTCGCGGAGGATTTCATAATGGTCGATGCGCCGGCCTTCCATTCGCCCGGGTTCACCGATGAGCAACTCCGGGCGGATCGGCTCCCGGTCCAACAGCGCAGCCTGCTGCTGATGGGCGCTCACCAGCCGCCCGACCTCAGCGCGCAACGGCTCGTCGCCCTGGCAGGCTTCGGCGAGGAAAGATGTTCGTAAAGCCGCATCGCGCTCCAGCGCGGCGTCAAAGAGATTGCGGATTTGTCGAAAGCGTTCGGGCGTCATGGCTCAGTCCCTCCACCCCAAATAGCGAGAAGCCGGCCCAAAACAGCTCACGTTGGTTCGCGAAAATGTGCTGTAACTTCCAATTCTTGACAATGGTCACTCGGTCCACACCGGTTGTAGGGGTACGGCTTGCCGTTCCCTCTTGGTTCGGTGAGGCAATCAGGTAGTTGCACGCCATGGCGTGCCCCTACGGTTTTTCCATGATTCCATCGTCCTTCCAAATGTGGCCGCAGGCGTCGCAGGTCCAACGATATTTCTTGTCAGCCGCCGAGCCGCTCGCCGGTTCCGCCTCTAGGCCTTGAAAGACCGTCGCTCCAGACCCGCACTTTGGGCACCGATGGACATAGTCGGCGTCGTCCGGGGAATCGTCCTCCGATTCAGGTGGAAGAAGTCCGTCTGTCGTCAGGTCCGGTATGGTCAGGGCCGACAACGGAGCGTCTAGAGGCTGCGTGTCCAGGCCCCGCCTGGAAATCTCTGCCCGCAAAACTTCTTGAGCACTGTCGGTAAGGCCGTTGATCAAATCCGCCATGCTGGTAAGTTGCTCATCACTCATCTGGGCGTACAGTTCTTCCAGCGCCGCCTCAAAGAGACTTCGGATTTGGCGAAAGCGTTCGGGCGTCATGGTTCAGTCCCTCCACCCCAAATGGCGAGACGACGGGGTAAAACAGCTCATGGTGGTTCGTGAAAGGAGTATACTACCGGACAATATGTCGCCGCCAGACTCGGGAACCTTCACCGGCTGGCTCCTGGAGTGGCGAAAGGGGAGCCGAGAAGCGGGGGACCGCCTCTTTGCGGCCGCCTACCAGGAACTGCGCCGCCTGGCGGCATGGCACTTCCAGAGAGAGCAGCCCGGCCATACGCTACAGCCTACCGCCCTGGTCAACGAGTTGTACCTCAAGCTCTTCTCGGGCGAGCCCGTGGAGTGGCAGAACCGGGCGCACTTTTTCGCCGTGGCGGCGCAGCAGCTACGCCGGTTGCTGATCGACCACGCGCGCGCCCGCGTGGCAGAGAAACGCGGAGCCGGTGATGTCCATGTGTCGCTGGACGAGGCGAGTGGATTGGCGGCGCCCCGGCAAGAAGATTTGATCGAACTCGACCAGGCGTTGCACCGCTTGGAGGAATTGGATGCGCGTTACGCGCGCGTCGTCGAGCTGCGATTCTTCGCAGGGCTAACCGAGCGGGAGGCCGCCGAAGTGCTGGGCATCTCGGTGGCCACCTTAAAACGTGATTGGGATTTCGCCCGCGCCTGGTTGATCACGCAGTTGGGTTCCGGCGAAACTGCACAGACGGAAGGACTATGACAGAGATTAAGTGAAGAGTGTTGGGACTAGAACCCAATGTGCAGCGCGATGGCAAGCGCCAGGGCGCCGGCAAAGCTGGTGCCGGCAAAATTGACGATGCCGTTGGTAACCAGGCCGCGGCGCTCGAGCGTGGCGCCCAGCACACTGTCAAGCAGGTTTCCGGCCACCGCCGCGGCAAGGGCAACGAGGGCGCACCCTTTACCACACAAACCCATTCCGAAGGCGAGTGCCACGACGAGTGCGGAAGCCAGCGCGCCCGCGGCGGTGCCTCCCACTGTGATACCGCCGTCTTCACCCGCAGGCACCGGCTGGAACGTCGTAATCAGATAGGCGCGGTTGGAAATATATTGGCCGATTTCGCTGGAAACGGTGTCGCCCGTGGCCTCTGCGAACGCCGCGATCAATGCCAGCAGAAAGGCGCCTTCGTGATGCGTGGTGATGATCAAAAGAGAAAAGAATGCACCCGCCAGGGAGTTCGCCACGGCCTCGCGCCAACTCCGGGCGCCGCCGCGCTTTTCCGCCACGCCGCGCGCGGCTTTGCGCGCATAGCCGAAGCGGGTGGCAATAGATCCAATCAGGAAGAAGGCAAACATCAGCAGAAAGCTTTTGTAGCCCCAGCCCAGATAGACCGCCACGCCCAGCACGAAGCCGCAAACCGCGCCCGACCGGTTTACCATCTTCAGGCTAAAGGCCAGCACCGCCAGCGCCAGATTGACAGCCGCGGCCAGCATGATGCGCCGGCCGAGGTAGGGCAGGTTGCTGTCCAGCGCGCTGCGCTCCACGAAATACAGGCAATACATGAAGGCGCCCGAAATCAGCGGAACCGTAGCGTTGTCATCCAGGCGAATGGGGAGGGACTCGACGATGGCGCCCACCAGCGCTGTGGCCGCGCAAATCCTCAGGGCCATGTCCGGGGCAATGTTATGGGCAAGGGCGGGGGCAACGTCGGGGGCGGCCCGGAGCGCGGCCCCGAGGGTAATCCAGCGCGTCAGAACGTAGGCGCCCGTCGTGCCCGCCACGATGAATCCCAGAAGGCCTGACCAGGTCTTTTCCCGATTCCAGGGGAGCGCCGGGCCACGCAACGCACCGCCGACGACGCTCGCCGTGCCGTCGCCCAGCGCCATGATGGCCCAGCAGGCGCCCACAATGTGCAGGTCGTGGCGGTAAAGAAGGATGAGCGCCAGCACCGAGATGGGGTAGATGATGATGCCCGTCCAGACGCCGGCGCCGGGCTCGCCGGCAGGACTCTTTTGCATGTCCGTCCCCAGGTGGGGCAGGACGGCAACGTTGAAAAACAGCGCCAGCAGCGCGCACCCTGCGGCTTGCGTCCAGGTGAGGTACGGCAACAGAAACGCGAAGATCAGCATGGACATGTGCACGATCTTGCGCGTGGAGAAAAGCGGGGCACGTGGCGAGGCGGTGGAAGTGGAGCTTTCCGGCATGTTCAGGAGTAACCGACTATTCTTAGCACTTCAATCTGCATCAGCGCGGGCGTCCGTGGCCCGACGTTGGACGACGGATGGCGCCATCTCCTCCAGCGTCTTCATCAGGCCTTCTTCCAAGGGGGCCACCCCGTAGTCAAGGTCGCGAATCGCCTTGGCGCTTGAGTATACCCAATCGTGCTTGAAGATTTCCACGACGCCGGGAGTAAGCTGGGGAGAATGGCCGAAGGCGCGGGCGCGCATCACCTCCATAGCCCCCACGAACTTACCGAGGGCAAAGGGTAGATGGCGAACCGACTGCGGCAGGTGCGTAAAATTTGCCAGGATGCGGAAGAAATCGTTGAGCGAGCGATTATCCCCGCCCAGCGCATATTCCTCCCCCGGCTTTCCCTTCTCCAGGGCGGCCAAATGCGCGTTGACCACGTTGGCCATGAACGCGAAGCTCCATCGCTGCTCCCCCGACCCGAGCAAGCCCGGGAATTTTCCCGCGAGGTACTGCTCGATCATTCCTCCGATCAGGTTACCCTCGGTTTTGGGACCGGGACCGTAGATGACGCCGGGAAACAATACGATGATGGGGAAGCGGTGCACCCCCACCCCGCGTACCCACTCGAGAGCGCGCGCCTTGGATTCCTCATAGGCGTCAGAATATGGGCCGGCATGGTGCAGAGACTCGTTAGCGTTCACATCCGCGGACGGCCCGAGCGCAATGAACGAGGAGGTGTAGACGATCCGCTTTACGTGCTCCTGTTCAGCGGCTAGCAGAAGGTTCTGCAAGCCCTCCACATTGACGCGCCAGAAATCGTTCCGGTCGCGCACCCACATTTTGACCAGGGCGGCCGTGTGAATCACCGCGTCCACGCCTTGCAGCGCGGCGCGCAACGCTTTGCGGTCGCGCAAATCGCCCCGGGCCGTTTCACAGCGGCTGGTGGTGGGGTTGAACCCCAAACGGTTGGCGTCGCGCACCAACGCCCGGAAGGGTATGTGCCGCGCGATGAGTTCGCGGGCAATCCCCGAGCCAAGGTAACCGGTAGCGCCAGTCAGGAGAAGCATGGGTTCACCGGATCAACGGATCATTGAGTCATTTAGCCCTTGAATCATCGAGTCAGTGTCCTTTCAATGGTTCAATGACCCAATGATTCAATGCCTCAATTTTACCAAATCCCTAGCCCCATCTAATGTATCAAGTATGCCCCAGCCAGGCCCAAATGGCCAACCATCATCATCCAGTACATGTGGTGCCAGGAGGGATGGTTTTCGCCCTCGGTCACCAGTCGATGCGGATCCTTATTAATCAAATAGGCGACGTATGCGCCCCAGGTGAGCATGACGACGCTCAACGCGAGAATGGCAGCCGGGTTGCCACTGAGCACGTGCAGCGCGAGGCCGAGCGGCAACATCAGCCACGGCAAAATGAACGAGGGGGCGATGGCCCGCGCGCTCCAGGTGGCTCCGTATTTCACCGGCAAGGTGATGCATCCCGCCGCGCGGTCGCCTTCGATGTCGGCGAAATCCTTGGTGGTGGTGGCCCCCAGGAGGAAAAGAAAATAGATGGAGCCGATGTACCACGGCTCAATCGAATTCAGCACCGTCGCCACCGCCGCCCATCCCGCCACCTTCAGCAGCCAGCCGCGAATGAGCGCGATGATCAGGTTGGAGCCCACGGGGTGCCGCTTCAAGCGCACCGGGGGCGCGGAATACGCCACGGTGGCGAGCGCGGCAATCACATAGATGGCGAAGGTTTCGCGATTGACCACCGCCACCATCGCCAGCGCCAGGGCGTAAGCTGCCGCGGTGAAAATCCAAGCCTGGCGCAGCGTGATCCGGCCCGAGGGAAGCGGCCGGTGCGGCTTGTTGATGCGGTCATTGGTGAGGTCGCAGATTTGATTGAGCGCGTTGGATGCGGCGTTCAGCACGCCCGCGGCAAGCACGGCCAGCGTGATTCTAACAGGATGGATGGGCGCATGCGTGGCCCCATAGCCCAGGAGGAAACCGGAGAAGATCCCCGTCATGGGCGGGACCAGGGTAAAGGGCCGCGCGAATGTCCAGTAGGTGCGCAGGGAGGCCATGCACGCGTTATTTTCAAGCTTCCTCCGTATCGCTGACAAGCAGAAAAGAGCGTTATAGGACCATGGTACTAGGTAGGTCGTAGGTGGAATGTAGTAGGTGGGGAATAGGCCGATCTGGTAGGTCGTAGGTGGAAGGTCGTAGTTGGGGAAACACCCCATCTACCACATGCCACCTACCACCTACCTTTTCAACGCCGCGCGCCTTGACACGATCGGCACGCCTGCGCGATGCTGGCTACTCCATGACGCTGACGCCCATCACTGTGGCCTGCCCGCAATGCGGTTCCGGCGACGTGCTTTATTCCTGCAAGCCGGAGTGCTGCTACAACCACGTTTGCAACCATTGCTACACCACATTTGAGCTGGAAACCACCAGGGTGGGGGAAGTCACGGAGAATTTCGAAATCCCGCCCGACCCCGATCCCGCCGCCCCCACGGCCCCTTGCGCGCGGTGCCACGAACCGAGGGTCTTCACTATTGGCGATGTTGGCCCACCGCCTCAATTCGTATGTGCGGCCTGCAAAGCTCTGCTCACGCTGGGGTACACGGAAATTGCTCCGGCGTAGCGGGACGTGGCGGCAGGCAAGCGCATCCCTTTTCTAATGATTTCGCATTTACACCTTCTTGGTGTATAGTGTGTGTATGCGAACCAACATCAATATTGACGACCGCTTGCTTAACCAAGCTCGCAAGTTGACCCGCCTACGCACCAAGCGCGAAATCGTACACCGGGCACTCGAAGTTCTGGTGCAGAGCGAAGCGCGCAAGGGCATTCTACTTTTTCGCGGCAGCGGTATTTGGAAAGGGAATTTGAAGGCCATGCGGAGGAACCGCATTTGATTCTCGTGGATACTTCCGTGTGGGTTGACTTTCTCAATTCCTCTCGCGGACCGGGCGGAGATGAGCTGGAGCGATTAATCCGCACCAATGCTCCATTGGTTCTTACCGGCTTAGTTGTCGCTGAGGTCTTGCAGGGTCTCCGGAGGGATGTAGAGCCAGTGACTGCGCTATTGATACGCTGGCCTTTAATCGAGCCAAGTGGTCTCGCCACCTACCTGGCAGCCGCTAGGATCTTTCGTCAAGCGCGGGCGCGCGGTGTGACGGTTTCCACGGTGGACGCGTTGCTCACGGCTTTGGCGCTCGAATATAGCGCGCCACTGTTTACCCTGGATCAGGACTTTAGGCGGCTGGCATTCACAGGCCTCCGGCTGCATTAGAACAGCCGGAAGCTGACTTCCACCTGCACTTGCACTGGCACCGGCACGCCATGCTGAGTGGCGGGTTTGAATTTCCACGTGCTCACGGTTTTCACCGCCTCCTCGTCAAGGTTCATGCCCAGAGGTTTGGTGATCCGAACATTTCGCACGATGCCCTGCGCGTCGACGATGATCCACAACATCACGATTCCCTGGAACTTGGCCTTGCGCGCTTCGTCGGAGTAGGCGGGTTCGGGGGAGTAAATGGGGATGGGAGCGCTGACAAGACCGCCAACACTGAGGACATCACCGCCGTACCCCCCACGTGAGCCCGGCCCGTAACCGGGGCCATCGCCTGGCCCCACTCCCGGGCCGTTGCCAGTGCCAATTCCATCGCCACCGCCCGGTCCACCCGAGGGCGGTCCGGGTACGCCCTTGGGGTCGCCCCAGGGCATATCCAGCTTCATGGCTGGGAGTGTCAATTCTGGAGGACCAATCAGCGTCGGCGTCATCGGCAAGAGCGCCACCTTTGGAACTACGACCATGGGTGGTGTGAATTGTGTGTGCGAGAAGTACGGAAGCGCGCCGCGCGAAGCGGGATTCGGCGAATGAACTCCACCGCCTCCCCCGCCCCCGGTCTTCGCATCGTGACCGTGGAGCGGCGGAAACGGGAACACGAGCTGAGTGACATCGAATATGTGCGGGGGAAGCCGCGGGGGGCTGATCACCGGCCGAAGCGCGAAGGGTAGCACCAGCGCGGTGAGCACCAGGAGATGAACGAGCAGTGAATTCGCCCACGAATAGGGATTGGGCAGATAATCCTGCCAAAGGTCCGGGACGTCCGCAACACGCGAGTTAAATCGTGCAGGTGCAGCCTTGGGCGTCGCCATCAGAGCTTGGATTTGCGCCGGCAGTTCGCGATACCACGGGCGTTGGTCCGAGATCGGCAGCCGCGCCTCCGGCTCGCTGGGGTGTCGAGAGGACGCGCGCCTCTCACGAAGCAAGCAGCGGGTTTGCCGGACCAAGGACACCGGTAAGGTGGGCAAGTCGAGCAAGGTCAATTGAAAAGGACGTTGAGCGTGAGACTCCGAATCGGGATCGGCGGGCGCCTGCGGACGCACCTCCGCGTTGGATTGTGACACAACAACCCCCTGCCTGCGGACCCGCCATTCATGCGGCCCGCGCCGTATTTTCGTTCGCGTTCCCCGCCTTGGATGTGGAATTGGCGTGCTAGGTTGTCTTAGTGAAATCCCCCCGTAATCTCGGTGCGCAACTGGAACCGACCGTCCGGAGCGGCGACGACGATCCAGGGCCTGGTGGGCGAGACAGTTCTCGCGGTGTACTCGGACGGGCGATTGGTCGAGGTGATTTCGAGGTTCCAGGCACGCAGGTCCACCTTCCGCCCGCTGTTACTGGGCGCGCGAATCAGCAGGGTGCCATCGCCGCGCCTTTCGGCGGCCAGGGAGACGTCGCTCGGGCGCGGGCGGGCGGAGAGAGACTCCAGCTCGTTGACGATAGCCATCCAGCGGGAAACGGGATGCACCCAAACCTCCTTCCAATTGGGGTAATTGGAAGCGGGCCAATAGGGGACGTCGCGGTCGCCGCGCGTCTCGATGCCCACGGGGAGGGCGCCCGCGATCTGACCTGACATGGCGCTGTAGAGCGAGCAGAAAAGGCGGCCTTCTCCATACATGGTGCTCTGTACAAAAGGATTCCGGCCCACCACCCACTGTAATTGCTCTTCCGCCAGACCTGCCGCCGCACGGTCGTCGCGCAACACTGCCGCCGTGGCCAGAGCGAGCGTCTGCGACAGGACGACTCCGTAATTGCCCCGAAAATCAAACCACACGGGGAAGTGGCGCAGGTAATAACCGCTGCCGAGGGGGATGCCGTTCCTCACCTGCGCGCGAAAGGACTCACGCGAATTCTCCGGCGCCTGGTCCGCTTCCTCTTCACGGTAGATGGACGCGGGCAAATAGCGGTAGGGCTCCGCGTAGGAAGCGATGGCTTTCAGGTATTCGGAGTGCAGCACGACGGTCGAGTACCAATCCATCCAGTGTGCGTCGCCCGGAAACTCCTCGCACAGCCTGGCCAGCGCCACGATGGCAGCCTGTTCGTGGCCGGGATGGTAGTAATGCAGGATATGGTCCCTTTGGGGGCTGGTGTAGAAGAATCCAGTCAGGGGGCGCTGCCAGGGCATCAGGCTCTTCTGTTGCGAGTCAACCAGGATGGGCGCAAGCGTGAAGGCCTCGTCGCGGTACCGAGGATCGCCGGTAAGTTTCCAGAGTTCGACGGAGGCGAGCACGCCCTCGGTGGCAAATTCGCGAGTGGCGGGGCTGCCCAAATCAGCTTGCGGATGAAACGCCGCAACCGCGAAGTTCCAGTCCGATTCCGCCATTTTGCGGCTACGCGCGGCACGCTCGGCGTCGGACTCCGCCAGCACGCGAGCCCCCATGGCCTCCGCCGCGGCCGCCATGAAGTTGTTGTAGGGATTGTTCTGGGCGTGGGAAACGATGTCGTCATTGTTGCCCAGAATCCCGTCGGTCCAGAGCCCCATAACGGAAAAGTCCGGGCGATAGCCGTCGCCAAAGCTGGTCTTGAGCAACCAGTCGAGCCCCCACGCGCCTTCTTCGCGCAGACGCGCGGCGAGCGGGCGGGAGGCGGGCTCCGCGTCGAGCCGGCCGGCCACGCGGAACATCGTGTAGACAGCTTCCGCGGTGTTGACGGTTCCCTGCGAAAGGTCGCCGGCATCGTGCCACCCGCCATTAATCAGCAGCCGTTGGCCCTCGTGCTCGCATTGCCAATCGCGGTGGCACTCATCGTGGATTCCGGGGATGGCCATGCCGCAACGCTCACCGTAGAAAAAATTGATGGCTTTCCAAACGCTGGGTCGCCAGATATCGTCGCCGATGCGGAACGGCGGGGTGGAAAGAGGGTCGGCTCGTATCCAATAACTGCCGGGAGTGCGCATCTCGCTGAAGTCCATAACCTCAAAATCGCCCAGCGGGGTTTGGCGCCTCTCCACCGGCTTGCTCAGGACCGCCTCGCCGGTTTCCGTGCGCATCAAGCTGAATCGCGCGGCGCCGGAGTCCGACGCGATGGCGGTCTTGATGGAGTCCGTGCGGTAGCCGCTCTGGCTGTAGGCGATCTGGCCGGGAGCAACGTTCCAGCCTTCGTAATGATCTTCCGGAACGCGCTCCAGCGTCAGGTTGTCCAGATAGAAGGTAATCCGGTTCGAGGCCCCGGGCTCATTTCCCTGCCGCCGCACACCGAACATCAGGCCGGTCACCTTGTCGCGGGGAATGCCCGGAATCTCCCAAACTACCCGGTTCCACGCGTGGTTGCGCGGGATGAGGATCGAATTTTGGCCGTTATGGTCCACCGGGTCCGGCGATTTCTCGCGCCCATCGTTCCGCAGAGTCATCTGAAGGTTTATAGTCTTCCATCCGGGCAGATCGGGATACACCCAGACGCTCAGCCGGTTGAAGCCGCTCCAGTCTTCCCGGGCGAAGGTGCGGGTGCACTGCACATAGCCGTAATTTCGCATGCGGGGCGGCGAAACGTCCTCGGCGGTGCGCGTTATCGTGCTGAGGCGCAGGGAGTGGGCGCCGTGCTCCACGGGATCGGCGGCGAGCGTCATTTCGCCCTTGCCGCTGAGCGTCCAGTTCTGGAGGTCCTCCATGTCGTCGAGCAGGCGCTGGGCCTGGACCGGCTTGCGCAGCCACTGATAATCGAGCGATCCCTCGAAAGGGACGTCGAGCGGCGCGCGTTGTGCCCCGCCCCCGGCGATTACTGCGGCCAATAGCGCATACACAAACACTCTCATGACAGATTTCCCCCGTGGCAAACGACAGGTCTTTGTACACCGGATCCGCGGCCGGAGGATAGCACATTAAAACAGTTGACAGAGGGTGTTGTCTTGTGGTATGAGGTCGATGGGAAAATCGGGACCAGCCTCCTACTGGGGCAAGCCCCAGCCCTCAGATAAGTCCTCACGAAGAAAGGCGGCATTATGATGTTGCAGTCCACAAGGCGCAAAAGGTTGTTTTCCATTCTCATCGCAACAGCATTCCTGCTCTTTCTTGGTTTGCAGGCCGCACCCGCGCGGGCCGGCACCCTCACCATCACCTCATTCGACATTCAACTGGGTACCTGGGATGGGAGCAGTTTTACTTCCGACGGGAACGAGTGGAACACATATTATTACGGACCGAATTGGGCCATCGGGGCCACCAATCCGGGGTGGGGCAACAGCCTTCTCGATTACAACGGTAACGTGGATCTGGCGCCTGGCAATTATTGGCTGTACATGGCGTCTACCTCGGACAACGGCAACGCCATCCAGCTCACCATTGGCCAGCCGGGCAGCATCCCCAGCATCACGGAGGTCTTCACCTCCGCCGGTGGTTCGCCGTCATGTAACGGAAGCTATAGCACGGCGGAATGTTTCGGTGGCTATACCCGGGTTCAAGGGTCCGGCTTCGAACTCAGTTTTGTCAGCGGTCCGCAATCCAACTACGAACTGGTCGGCGGTGGGCAGACCTATTCCTCAGATGGATCTGAGAACTGGGTGGTCGACTTCAGTACCCCCGAGCCATCCACGGCGATCCTTCTACCCATCGCGCTGCTGGCACTAGCCTTCGTGGGACGAAAACGATTGGCCCCGGGCCTCTAGGTCCGGCCACTCGCATGAACCGTTGATTTCGCCTGCCGTAAAGTAGCGCGGAGTTGGGCGCGCAGCGCGCTACCCCGCAGCTCTAACCACGACAAACTTCTACATTCCGGAGTGCGCAATGCGCAGCTCTGCGGCTTCGGATTGCCGGATTGACGTCGAATTGCGCAGAGCAAAGCTCTGCGAATCGGTAACCGCGGATCCACGGCGAAGCCCCAACCGCAGAGCTGCGCTCTGCGCAATCCGAAGGGGGCGAGCCGCTGGAGGAAGTGCGGGAGCGATGGACTCGCCGAGCTTTACTCAGCCCCATCGGGGGCCCACGGGAATAGGGCCCCTTGCCGGGCACAAATTTTTCCGAAAATTTCTCTTGACAATCATCACGGCATAGCCTATAATGCAAGGTTGATGATTGGCGCCGGTTCTGCTAGCCAGATGTCCGGTCAAGGCGCGCACCCTTTGACGCGCCCGGCACGAAGCAAGGCGGTTTAAGATGTTGGCCAAGGGTCCTCCGTCCCCGTGCTTACGCGCCTGGAGGGAGGAGCAGGAAGGGATGTCCAGGATGCGACTTACCCAGCTATTCGACGCGCAAATTACATGTCGGCAAAATGTCCGGGAGGAGCGCAAGTCCCCAAAGCCGTCAAAGCACTGAAAAGAAAGGGTCCGAAGAGGCCTTTTCCCCACGCCAAAGCCGTCAGCATACTGAAAATAAGCCAGTTACGAGAATCTATGAAAATTGGAAAATAGCAAGACAAAATGTCCTTTCAGGGATCCGTTTCCGAATCTTTGTTGGGCTTATGCATAGAGGCTACAATAAGAAGGGCACGCGCCCGGCCGCGGGCGCGGGGCGGGGGGATTTAGGGCTTCAATTTCCCGCCGAATTGCCAACTGATTCAAAATTCCAGATTCAAGAGGGCAAGGAAATTCTGAATGGCGAATAGTAAATAGTGAATTGCGGCGCATCTTACCATTCACTATTTACCATTCATTATTCCCAAGAGCTTGACACCCGGCACCTGACACCTATTTCTTCAAACAGCATTCACCGCGCGGAATCGGCGAGCCATGGGGGCAGGTCTGCGGGTGATGGAGGAAGATGCAAATCTTTTCGGTCACTTCCGGGCTGAGGGAGTGTTCGATTTTTCCGGCGTGATCGTCCACCACCTCCGCATCAATTCCGAAGGTCTCGAAAAACAGGCGTTCGGAAAGGCGATGCCGGCGCAGCACGTGGCGGGCGCGCGCCTCACCGCGCGGGGCGAAGGATAGCGCAGCGCCTTCGAGCTGAATCAATCCTTCCTGCGCCATCAGCAAGAAGGTGGCGCGGTTGCGCGCGAATTCCGGCAGGGCGTCAGGCTCCAGCACGCTGCGGCCGGCATCTTCCTGCGCGTGCCAGACGGCCTTCAGCAGGTTATCGATCAACTCCTCTTCATTGCTGGGGAAGACGGAAACTTCCGTCAGGCGTCCGTGGTGCAGCTCGATGCGGCGCTCTGCCATGCGGCCGATTTCCGGGTCGTGCGTCACCAGCACGATGGTGTGGCCTTCGCGATGCAGTTCCGTCAGCAGGCCCATCACCAGGGTTTCGTTCACCTCGTCGAGATTGCCGGTGGGCTCGTCGGCAAGGATCACGTTGGGCTGATTGATCAGCGCCCGCGCCACGCACACGCGCTGTTGCTCGCCGCCGGAAAGCTGCGAGGGCAAATGCTCCAGCCGGTCGCCCATCCCGACGCGGCCCAGCGCCTCAGCGGCTTCGCGCTCATCCGAGAGGCTGTGGAAGTACTGCGCCAGCATCACGTTCTCGAGCGCGGTCAAATACGGGACGAGGTGGAATTGCTGAAAGACGAAACCGATTTTTTCGGCGCGAAAGCGCGCCAAGGCGTTGCCGGACAGGGCCGAGATTTCCTGCCCGCCCACCACCACGCGCCCGGTGGTGGGTGCATCAAGGCCGCCGAGGATGTTCAGCAACGTGCTTTTGCCGGAGCCGGACGGACCCATCACGGCCATCCACTCGCCCTTTTCCACCGTGAACGAAACGTGGTGGAGCGCATCGAACGACGCGCCGTAGGTTTTGGTCAAGCCCTCAACTTCGATGAACGGCAACTTACTCCCCCTTCAGAACCACCGTCGGCTGAATCCCCCGCATGATGCGCACGGGCACCTGCGCGGCGAACAAGGCCAGCGCCACGGTCAAACCGCAAACCACGGGCAGCGTCCAGGCGTTTATACGGAGCGCCACGCCAAAGAGCCGCTCGCCCAAAATGCGCGCCAGCAACTCTCCCACCGCGTATCCCAACGCGCCTCCCACCAAACCCAGGCTCGCGCCTTCGGTCATGAAAAGGCGCATCAGCAGCGCGTCGGCGGCGCCCAGGGTTTTCATCACGCCAATGTCCTTGCGGCGCTCCAGCACGATGGCCGTCATCGTGGCCATAACGCAAAGAGCGATGATAACCAGAATCAGGATGGTGAGGGAAAGCAACAGCCAGCGAATGGTTCCCAGGACCTTCCCTTCGGAGTAAACAATCTGCCGAATGGGGCGAACCTCCAGGCTGGGCAGAAGGCCGGCAAGCCGGTGCACGGCGCTCTCCACGTCACGAGTTTCGCCGGGAATGCTGACTTCCACCAGCGTGACCTTGCCCTCCGTACCCAATAAGGATTGCAGTGCGACGAGTGGAACAAAAATCTGGTCGTCTTCCGAAGCGCCAGTGGTGAGGACGGTGGCAACGCGATAGGCTGTGAAAGGTGATGCGTTCTCCGCGCCCCCTTCTTTCACTCGATGCAGTTGGATGGAATCACCCGGACGCACGTGCAGCCGGGCAGCGAGGTTTGAGCCCACCGCGCACTCGCCGGGCGGCAATTCACCGGAAACGGTTTCACCCTGCTCACGCCAGCCCGGGTTCAATCGGCGCAGCACGCCGAAGTCCGCTCCCGCCGCCACCACATTGGTGAATTCCGGCAAGCGCGGATCGGCGGGATCGGGCGACACTCGAACCACGCCGTAGAGAACGGGTACGAACGACGTGCCCGGCGTCGTGCGGGCGAACTGGGCAAGGGGTTGGAGAGCAGCTTCCTCCACCACCGTGCTGTCCCCCACGCTGCCGGCGGTTCCCGTGGAAGCGGGCGCGATGACCACGTTGGCGCCGTACGAGCGGAAGTCCTCCGTCATCTTCCGGCGCACGTCGCCGTAAAGATTCAAGAGCATCGAGGTGATGGCCGCACCCACGGCCAGCGCTCCCAGCGCGAGCGCCGCCTGCGAGCGCTTCACCGAAACCGCGCGCCACCATAAACGCCAAAACATGGAGGATTGAGTCATTGGATCATTGATTCATCGGATCATTGGGTCATTGAAAATCAACTTCGCGTTTGTGCATCTCGCCGTAAGTCGGGGCGTTTGCAATTCGCCTTCGCTTTAATCGCGAAGCGCGAGCGAGGGTGAAATTTTAAGGGCTCGGCCGAGCGGCAGGGCGCTTCCTGCCAGGGTTATCAAGACCGCTGCCGCCAGGCAGACGGGCAGAATCACCCAATGAATGCCCACCGCCGATCCGAATACGGCCAGGGCCAGACGCCACGCCAGCAGGCTGCCGAAGAAATATCCGCCCACTCCTCCCAGCACGCCGATGGCGCATGCCTCCACGAGGAACACCGCCGCCACGCGGGCGTCCGTGGCGCCGAGCGCTTTAAAGAGGCCAATCTCCGCGCGGCGCTCGAGCACCGTGGCCAGCATCATGGAAGCCACCGCCAATCCCGCCGCCACCAGCGCCGCCACCACCAGCAGCGCCATCAGGACGCCGACGCGATTCATGATCCGGCCTTCGGTCTCCGCCACGTGGTAAACCGGTTTCGCCTGCGCCTCGGGAATCGCCTGTTGGATTTGATAGGCGATGGAGCTGACGTAAGGCGTGCAAAACCAACGGTCGAAGTCCGGCCCCGTGAGGCGCGATACGTCGGAGCGGGCGAAGGCGTCCTCAGGTTTAGTGAGCGCGCTGATTTCGATGCGCCGCACTTTGCCTTCGAGCCCGGCCCAGCGCTGCACGGAAGCCAGCGGCGCGATCACCTCTTCGTCCTCGGGTCCGCCGGTTTCGAGGATGCCGCGCACGACGAATTCCGCTGGCGAAGAAACTGCGGTTGGCGCGCTGCCCTCGCGAGCCGCGGCAAGCGTCAGCACTTGGCCCGTATGCAGATTCAGCCGTTCGGCAAGACGGCGACCCACCAGCGCGCCTCGGGCGTCCGCGTCGGCAGGCCACTGGCCCGTGATGGCCCACGTGGGGTGCAGCTTTTCGAGGCCCGTGACGAACACCTCGGATTTATCCACGGGCATGGCTTTCTTAAACCAACTTCCCGTAACCACCACCGGCTGGCCTTCGAGCGTAGCGGGCACGTAGAGAAACGGCGCGAAGGCCACGATGTTGTTCCGCCAGAAAATCCTCTTCAGACTTACCAGCGCCGACTCCGGCAGGAACGCTCCGGCGCCGGCTGGGCGGTAATCGATGCCACCCACGGCCACAGGAAGGCCGTCCGCCGCCGGAGTCACTGACAGGTTCGCCCCGAAGGAGCGCAGTTCGCGGCTGACCTTGTCACCGACGTCGAGCGAAAGCGTGGCCACAGCCGCGGTGACGGCGATACCGAGGGCAACGGCGAAAACGCTCAGCAGTTTGCGGCGCCGCCGGCGGGCGAGAGATTCCCAAACGATTCGAAAGATCATGCGAAGCTCAGTGGAAATGCTGGGCGGCGTCGGCCAGAGCCGTGGCGGCGATGCGCATTGAGTCACCTTCCACGCGGTAGTCAATGTGAATGGGATTGCATCCCCCCGCCTGGCCGATGGTGGGCACGTAGACCGCCGTGCCACAGTTGCGGCAAATCACGTTGTTGCCGTCCTGGTAGTAGCCCTGGTGCCCGCAAATCGCGCATGCGTCCAGGCCGGCGCGCATAGTGCCGGAAGAATCCAGGATGGCGATCACCCGAACTTCCGTGCCGCCCACGTCGACTACAAAATGGTGCAAGTCGTGGTCGGTAAGTAGGCGGGTGGGGATTTGCGCCTCGCCGTTCTCGATGCTCACGCGCTCCGGCGGCGACATGGCGTGGGCGGTGCGGGAATAGATGAATTGCGCGGAGATCAGCACGATCACCAGCAGGCTGGCGGCCGTCGCGGCGAGCTTCCAGAAGCGGTCGCGCTGCTGATCGGCCAGCAGCTTGCGGCGCTCGGGCGCCGATAACGGAGCGGCCTCGCCGGCCGCTGCGTTGCCCGCCTGGATGCGCTGCGCGATGATCAGGAAAAGCGCCAGGGCCACGATGACCACAAAGAAAAAGGCGTCGTTGTTGACGATGGGGCCGATCAGGGCCATCTCCCGCGGGCCGGAAGGCAACACCTGGGCTTCCGAAAGTTCGTGCACGCCCGAAACAAAGAGCTGCGCCGCCACCACGAACAGGACCATCGTGGTGACCGTGAAAAACTTCCGCAGGTCGACCTTCACGCTGCCTTTGAAGAAAGCCACGCCCAGCCCCACGGCCAGCGCCAGGCCCAGCACCCCTCCCATAAAGTTCAGCAGCTCGCTGGTGCGCAAGGAAACCGCGGCGAGGAAGAGCACGGTCTCCGCGCCCTCCCGGAAGACCATGAGAAAAACGAAGAGAAAAAGGCCGGACGCGGCGCTGCGGCTGGGTGAGGCGGAAAGCTCCGCGAGCTTGGATTCGATTTCGTGCTTCAGGCGCTTGCCGGTTCGCCACATCCAGTAAACCATGGAGGCGACAAAGACCGCGCCCACCAGCATGAGCCAGCCCTCGTAAGCGTCCTCAACCACCTCAAAGCGATAAACCACATAAGCGGCGGCGAGGCTGGCGGCAACGGCGGTGGCCAGCCCCCACCAGACGTACCGGCTCCAAGCTTGGCGCCCCGTCTTCCTGAGGTAGCCCAGCACAATGCCCAGGATGAGCGCGGCTTCCACCCCTTCCCGGAGCGTAATAACCAGCGATTGAAACATGGTAAAGAGTAGAGCTTACCCCTCTATAATAATCAACGACTTACATCTTCAATCGTAGGGCTATTGGGTCAATATGTCAATTTTTGGTCAAGCCCATTGCCATAAGGCCAAAGACCAATCCGCGCCTTCCGCCGCGACGGCAGCGACGTAACCGTCGGCCGGAGCCAAGGCGCGAAGTGACCATCCGCTGGCTTCGTGGCCGTCATGGGCGGTAATCGGCAGGTTGGTCATGGGGGTTGGAGCGAGCGAAACCGTAAAGCGGGTGAGATCGATGCTCAGACCTCCGCCCCGCGCTTTGATGTACGCTTCCTTGCGTGTCCAGCAATGGAAGAACGCCTCAGTCTGGGCACTCTCGGGAAGCGCGCGGAGCGCTGCGACCTCCTCGGCTGAAAAGAACCGTTCCGCCACGCCGTCGTCCGTCCGAGAAGGCCGGACGTACTCCAAGTCAACGCCCACCTCGCGATCAAAAGCGAACGCCAAGAGTGCGAGCCCGTGAGAATGAGAAAGGTTGAAGCGCAGGTCCTGAGTTCCGTTGCCAGGTATCAGGGCCGGTTTGCCGTGAGCATTAGTGCAGAACCTCAAATCGTCAGCAGGCGTCCTGAGATACCGAGCCAATAGAGCGCGCAGGATTCCCCGCGCCGCGGTGTAACGAGCTCCATCAACGGGAGAATGGAATCTCTCCGCTCTCGCCTGCTCATCGGCCGAGAGGGTGGCCCGCAAACCCGGAAGTGCTGCCGCGCCCACATCCAGGTCGGCTCGCCAAACATGCACTTCACCAGGAGGCAACATGACGGGTTCAGGCGCAGTCTGCCACATTTTGGTGGACAACAAAATCATACGGCCCGAATTCTATCTCCGGCAGACTTTTTGCAAGCAAGTCTCTAACCTCTCCGCCAGGATTTCCACATTGGGGGCCACAAACAGGGATTCGTGATCTCCGGGGACATCGACAACGATGAGGCCATCTGCCGCATATTTTCCCCATTCCAACCTGGCATCATACGAAAAGCGCACCGGGGGCACTTGGCACCGGAAAAGGGTAACCTGCCCGGGGTATGGGCGCAGGGCGTAGCTGCTTACTGCGACCAAATTTGTGTCCGCCACACTCAGGCCCCCTCCCCCCCCTGAGCCCTCGCGGCTGGATCGAGAGGCTCGTGCCCTGTATATCCTCCTCCTAGCCATACCGATGGTCAGGCCCCAACCCCTGCGAATCACTTTAATGATGAGGCGGGGGTCTTTGTTCATCCACTTCCAGGTCTTATGACAATAGATAGAGGCGATGTTAGCCCATCTTTTCATGCGGGGTGCAGGGTCCAATATCAGAGAGTAGGGTGGATACGAATTGAACATCGCGAGGAGCCCGACATCCTGACCCACAGCGCGCAACTGCTGGGCCATCTCGAAGGCGATGATGCCGCCGAGACAGTAGCCCGCCAGCAGGTAGGGGCCGGTGGATTGAAGGGTCCGGATCTCCTTGATGAAAGCCGCCGCCATCTCCGGTACGGTGCCATGAGCAGGCGCCCCCGTCAGGCCCTGCGACTGAAGGCCATAAAGAGGCTGATCGGGCGACAAGTGCTCGGCCAAATTCCTGCAGAACAACACTTGGCCATAGTGCCCGTGAACACAGAATAGCGGGGGACGTGATCCTGTTGGCTTTACCGGTACCAGAGTCGACCACGGGGAGTATGCCCCTTTAGGGGAGAGCAATTCCGCCTGTCCGGCCACCGTCGGGGCCTGGAAAAGGGAGGCTAAAGGGAGTTCGACGCCAAGGGTTGCCTTGATTTGCGAGAACAACCGGACGGCTCGCAGCGAGTGGCCACCCAATTCGAAGAAGTTGTCGTGAACCCCCACCTGGTCAATTCCCAACACTTCCATCCATATCTTGGCGAGAACCTTTTCGTCAGGCGTTCGGGGGGCAACGAACCCTTCCTCAAGATCGAGTCTGTCCCGACCCGGAGCCGGCAGAGCCCGGCGATCCACTTTTCCATTGGGCGTCAGCGGGAATGCTTCCACGGTCACAAATGCTGCCGGGATCATGTACTCGGGCAAGCGAGCCTGCAAAAACCTTCGCAGGTCGCTGGTGGACAAAGATGCCCCAGTCCGCAAGGCCAAGTACGCCACAAGACGCCGATCACCTGGCGAGTCCTCGCGCGCCACCACCGTGCACTCCCGGACATCTGGGTGTTGCAAGAGAGTCGTCTCAATTTCACCCAGCTCGATGCGAAAGCCCCGGATCTTTACCTGATTATCAAGGCGGCCCAGGAACTCAATGTTGCCGTCGGGCAAATACCGGCACAAGTCGCCAGTTTGGTAGAGGCGCGCTCCGGCTTGGGTGCTGAAAGGATCAGGAATGAATTTCTGCGAGGTGATCTCGGGCCGGTTCAGGTATCCGCGGGCCAGCCCGTCGCCGCCGATAAATAGTTCGCCAGCGACTCCGATAGGGACCGGCTGACGGTACTTGTCCAGGATGTACACTTGGGTGTTGCCGATGGGCCGGCCAATGGGAATCGAGGAGGCCATGAGGTTTTGGGTGCGGGGAATCTGAAAGCAACAGGACATGGTCGTTGTCTCGGTGGGCCCGTACGCATTGAATAAATTTGTGCCAGGCAGTGACGATAAGGCGCGCCCGATGTGAGGAACAGAAAGCGCCTCCCCGATTATGAGCAACTGCCGAACCGGCGCCAGGATTTCCGGGGCCGCATCGATCACCGCATTGAAAAACGGAGGCGTGATCATCGTGGTGGTCACTTTTCCCTGCTGGAGCACGGCACGGAATTGCTCCAGATCCGGGACACGTTGGGGAATCAGTACGCAGCGTCCACCGTGCAGCAGCGCACCCCAAATCTCAAAGTTGCTCGCATCGAAAGAAATCGAGCAGAATTGGAGGAACACCTCATCCGGGCCGAAGTGGACGTAATCCCCTCCACACAGCAACCCCACAATGCCGCGGTGGAGAACCTCTACTCCCTTCGGCATCCCTGTGGACCCCGAGGTGTACAGCAAAGAAGCAACATGCTCGGGTTTCACTCCGACGCGGGGATTGTGATTGCCGTTCCCCGAGCCGGAATCCTCCAGCGTGTCGAGGCAGACAACCCTGAGATCACGATTCGGAAAGGTATGTCTTAACCGCTCTTGGGTCAGCAACACATGAACTCCGGCATCCTCCAGCATGAAAGCCAATCGCTTTTGCGGATAAGCCGGGTCCAAGGGAACGCAAGCACCCCCGGCCTTGAGAATGGCCAGCATTCCCACCACCATCTCCAGCGAACGCTCCGCGCAAAGTCCCACCCGGGTTTCCAGACCGACCCCCCAGCCACCAAGTTGATGGGCCAGCCGGTTGGCCTGACGGTTCAATTCCCCATAGGTCAGGGATTTCTCCGCGAGGTTGAGGGCCACAGCCTCCGGCCTTCGTTGGGCCTGAGCCTCGAACAGCTCCGGAATGGTCGCATCGCGCGGATACTCCACGCCCGTGCGGTTCCATTCGACGAGGATCTGGTGTCGCTCGGCGAGGGTCAGTAAGGGAAGCGAAGCGATACGGCCATCAGGTTCGGCAACGATGGCCTCCAGCAGGGTCCGGTAGTGGCCGGCCATGCGTTCGACCGTGGTCTGATCAAAGATGTCGGCATTGTAGACGAAAGAACACTTCAGCTCCCGGCCCTCCGGGAGAATTTCGAGGATGAGATCGTAGGGCGCCACCGGGAAACCGAACTTGAACTCTTCGACCCGCAGGCCGGGGATTTCGGTCTTTTCCTCGGGCAGGTTCTCAACGTTTAATACCACCTGGAAAAACGGTGCTATGCTCAGATTGCGCTCCGGCCGCAGTTCTTCCACCAGTTTCTCAAAGGGCAAATCCTGGTTGCTGTATGCCCCGCGGCAGGCCTCCCGCACCCGCCCCAGCAGTTCGCGAAACGTCGGGTTCAGCGATAAGTCGGTGCGCAGAACCAGCATGTTGATGAAGATTCCAATCAGTTTTTCCGTCTCCACCCAGTTCCGTCCCGCCAACGCCGATCCTACCGCAATGTCCTCGCGCCCCGTGTAACGAGAGAGCAGTACCTGGAAGGCCGCCAGGAGCGTCATGAACAGCGTGGCATTCTCGTGCCGACCCAGCGCTTTCAGAGAGTCGGCTAGCGGCTCCGGCAAGAAGACCTCGGTGCATCCGCCCCGGTGCGACGGAACGCTGGGCCGGGGCCGGTCGGTCGGCAAGTCAAGGGGAGGGCAACCGCTCAATTGCTGTTTCCAGTAACGAACCTGGCCTTCGAGTAATTCGCCGCCCGTGTGCTGGCGCTGCCAGTGGGCGAAGTCTGAGTACTGGATGGGGAGCTCCGCGAGTGTCGGCGACCCCCCCGTACTCAAGGCGGGATAGAGCCTGGCGAACTCGCCAAGCAAGACCCGCGCTGACCACGCATCGAATGCGATGTGATGGAATACGAGGAGCAAGAGGTGGTCCTGCTCGCCGAGCCGGAGGAGCGTGGCTCGCAAAACGGGATCCCTGGCCAGATCGAATGGCCGCAGAGCCTCTTCCGTGGCCAAGCCCCTGGCGTGCGACTCGCGTTCTGCGGAAGGCAAATTAGAGAGCTCGATGAGGCGCAGGTCTAGAGCCAGGCGCGGCGAAACCACCTGTGCCGGTTGGCCGTCGCGAGTAATGAAGCGCGTGCGCAGAACCTCGTGGCGGTCGATGATGGTTTCGAGTGCCTGCCGGAGGGCCGCTTCGTCAAGTAACCCGGTCAGACGCAGCGCCAGAGGACGGTTATAAATGGGACTTTCCGGCTCCAACTGACCTAAAAACCAAAGCCCCTCCTGCCCGAACGAAAGCGGGAGCGAGCGCCGGTCCGTAAGCCGCGGGATAGCGCGGGCTGCCCGGGGGGACTGGAGCATTTCCCGCCAACTCGCACCCAGCGGTGCGGGTTCCTGCCGGGGCGGGTTCTCAGGCTCGCGCGGGATGGCATCCGTGCTTTTCACAGGGACTCCCTTTCTTCGACGCAAGGCGACGAGGCCCGCTCAGTCTCGTTGCGACTCACTCCTTCACTCCTTGGTTCAGCTTGTCAGCCAGCATCCGAGCCTGGTCCGCAATCGTTGGCGCATCCAGGAAGTCGAGCAAAGTAAGATCCACGTCCAACTGCTGGCACACTCGGGCGACAACTCGCGTGGCGAGCAGTGAATCTCCGCCCACGTCAAGAAAGCGCTGGTGGATGCCTACGGAGGGAATCCTCAATACCTCGCGCCATGTGTCGGTGAGAAACTCCTCCAGCGGATCGCATGGGCCGGCGAACTCTGCTGACTCGCCGGGAGGGGGCGCCGCCGCTTCCACCAAGCCCAGCTTTTCAGCCAGGCCGATTCGTTGGGGTTTGCCCGTCGGCCCCAACGGGAGGGCGTTGACCGTAAGGATGCGGCGGGGAACCTTGAAGTGCGCCAGGCGCGCGGCCACGGATTGTCGAAGTTGCCCTTCCGTAACACTCGCATCGCGCAGGACGACCGCTGCCGCTACCTCCTGCCCCAGTGACTTATCCGGCATGGCGAAGACTACCGCTTGGGCGACCGCCGGATGCTGCAACAAGACCTCTTCCACCTCGCGCGGTGAGACCTTTTCACCCCCCCGATTGATGATCTCCTTGATGCGGCCCTCGATAAAAAGGTAGCCGTCCGAATCGAGGCGGCCCATGTCCCCGGTACGGAACCAGCCGTCAGTGAAGCCTTGGCCGGCAACTTGATGGGCATAGCCGTGCGTGACGTTCGGCCCGCGCACGACGATCTCACCCACTTCACCCGGTGCCAGCAGCCGCGCGCCGCCTGCTTCCATGATGGCCGTTTCCGTGCCCGTCGCGACGCCGACCGAACCCGGCTTGCGGATCCTGGGGGGCAGAGGATTGGACGCCATTTGGTGGGAGGCCTCGGTCATCCCATAAGCCTCGACAACGGGGACGCCGAACCCGGCCTCAAGCTCCGCCATCAACGAAGGGGGAAGCGAGGAAGAACAAGAACGGATGAATCGCAGTCGCCCCCTGCCGGTGGTTGGACGGTTCTGCTCGGCGCGCGCCAGAATCGCCCGGTGCATGGTGGGCACGGCGGTATACCAGGTCGGTTGGAAGGCCGCGAACCAGTCAAAAAAACGCGGGGCGTCAAAGCCGGGCGTCGCCACCACACTCGCCCCGGCGCACAGCGAAGACAAGACCGATGCCACCAGACCGTGAATGTGGAAAAGCGGCATGATGTTCAAGCACCGATCGGACAGAGTGAGTGCCAGCGCGTCGCAGATGTGGCCGGCGGAGGCGCAAAGGTTCCGATGGGTGAGGGGAACCATTTTCGGCCGCGCCGTTGTTCCGGAAGTATGGAGCACTAAGGCGATGTCCTCCCCCTCAGCGATGCTGGATGGAGAGCCGGGCGTGGGACTGACTCCCTCGAAACCGAAAAGCCCTGCCGCCTCTCCCCATTTCGGGACAATTTCGATGACCGGAATTCCGCGCCCTCGGGCTAGCTCCCGGGCGGGTGAGGCCACTCCGGCCTGCACCACTAAAGCCCTGGCGTCCAGGTCCGACAGGTAGAACTCAAATTCCGAGGCGCCGTAAGCGGGATTCAACGGAGCCGCCACAGCGCCGCAAGCAATGGAAAGAAACCCCACCGCCATCTCCGGGCCATTGGGCAGGACGATTGCCACCTTATCATCACGATGGATGCCGAGCGTGTTCAAGCAAACCAATACCTCATGAGCCTGGGCGAGCAAACGTCCGAAGGTCAGAGGAGTTCGCTCCGGCGCCAGGATCGCGACTGAATCAGGGAACACCCGAACTCGATTTTCAAGCAGTTGATAAATCGATGAGAACATCACGACATCGTACAAAAGATTGAACGCGCGTTTACAGCACTCTACCTTTTTGTTCCGAGAATAGTGTAGCTCCCTGGAGACCTTCTGTCACAAAAAAGAGAGTCCAGATTTCCCCTCGCGGTGTTTGATGGGTGGGGCTTCCGAGCGCCTTCTAGCAGGTAGCGCACAGGTACGCGCATTTGGCGTTCCTGTGCGGCTCGTCATCCACGGCAGTTGACAGGGGCTGGCGTTTGGTGATTGGGTAAATCGAAAGGTAAGTTCGCGCTGGCAAGCGCCGGGTGCCGGCCGCGTTAGAGCTTGGAGCTTATGGCATGATGGGACGAAAACCACTCGGGAGAAAGAAGTCCCTGGCCTTACGTCGCCAGGGGCTCGCGGCGTTTCTGGCGGACGTGCGGGAACTGATTGCAGATGCCCGCGCAGGCGTGGCTCGCGCGGTAGACGCGGGGCTTACCACGCTTTACTGGCACGTCGGACAGCGCATCCGGCAAGACATCCTGTATGGGGAATAAATAGTGTCCGCACCGCGGACACTATTCGAGCGGGGATAGGGGCGGGATGCCGGGGAACAAATTGTGCGCCACATCATCCCGTTAGCGGAAACCTGCCCGAACCGGGGCATTGTCGTATCACTGCTACGACAATTGGGCGGGAGGCACTTCCGGAGGCTCATCCCGGTTTACGCCGCCATTATGGCGAGGTAAACTCGCCACCGGGAAATGGCGGGGTAAACCCGCCGCTACGAGGGCGGCACTCAATCCAGGCATGAGTCCGTTGGCGCAGCACTCTGTCGGGGTTAGGGACTCGGGACTAGGGAAAAGCGCTTCAAGAAACAGGGAATTGCACAGGGAGCGAGGTCCAGATGAAACTGGAAGTAGAGTTGAAACCGGACATTGGCGAGGCGCTGCTGGCGCGGGCGAGGTCGGAGGGCCTGTCGCTCGATCAGTTTGCCGAGCGCGCCCTGGAGGCGCTGGTCAAGACCGGGACGGCGAAAGCCGGCGCGCCGGAGCGAATGAAGGCATTTGAAGCGTTCCTGACCGGGTTGGAAACCGATGCGGTGCTGCCGGAAGAGACTTTTCAGCGTGAGAACTGGTATCCCGACCGCGCGTAGACCGCATGGACTACCTCATCGATACCAACGTGCTGCTCCGCGCCCTCGCCCTGCGAAATCCCCCTGAGGCCGATGGCGCGTCAAGCCATCAAGACTCTGCTCCAAGGCGGGGCGGGTCTGTGCGTAGCTCCACAAAACCTGGTGGAGCTGTGGAATGTATGCACCCGGCCCGAGAAGTACAATGGCCTTGGCAAGACTGTCGCCGCAACTGATCGTTATCTGCACTTCGTCGAATCATTTGCCGCCGTCCTTCCAGAAACGCCGGAACTCCTCGCCAAATGGCATGAGCTGGTAGTGACCTACCAGGTATCAGGAGTGAAGGTTCACGACGCACGACTGGTGGCGGCGATGACACTTCACCATGTCAGCCGAATCCTGACCTTCAACACGCACGACTTCGCCCGCTACAGGAGCATCGAGGCGATCAACCCCACAGCCGTGTGAACGGCACCTTGCCCGCCGCCTGCACCGCGTCACAGTGATACAGCACGCCTCGCGACCGGCAAATTTCCGCGATCTTTTCGACAGGGAACAACACACCCGTTTCGTTGTTAGCCCACATCGGAAAAGCAGTGGTCAGTTGTCAGTGGTCAGTTGTCAGTCAAACCAGAACAAAAAAGCAAGCCCTCGCGGTCAACCGGCAGGTAGGTGACGCGGTAGGGCTCTCGTAGCGGCGGGTTTACCCCGCCATTTGGCGCCAGGGGCGCAACAGACAATGGCGCGGTAAACCCGCCGCTACGAGGCCCTTTTGGCGACCGAGGTTGGGGATTCGGCGCCCCTGCGTCAAACAGGTTCCCCACCCCATCTGGGATTCGCCTTACGCTTGCTGTGGCAGGGATGATGGAGGGGGCGGAACCCGAGGTCAGCGCAAGTGTTGGGAGGGTGCTTCCCCGATGGGGGGAGTGGTTCTCAGACTTTAAGTCGCTTGGGCAATT